>ERZ773021.11-NODE-11-length-300947-cov-66.141_pt1 | contig 300947 bp, 286 predicted proteins | sample MGYA00511668_ERZ773021 | MGnify/ENA primary metagenome ERZ773021 (study PRJEB29015, sample SAMEA2737961) | human oral metagenome | biome: human oral; feature: human-associated habitat; material: dental | place: China | collected 2032 ...
CTGTACGTTTGAAACGTTTAGCTGATGCGCGGTGTGTTTTTTGTTTTGGCATGATATTTTCTCCTTTTTTTAACTTTCTGACAGATTATTTCTTGTCAGTTGCTGGCGCCAATTGCATGAACATTTGACGTCCATCCATCTTAGCACGTTGTTCGATGATCGCCACATCTTGTGTAGCTTCAGCGAAGTCGGCTAAAACTTTAGCACCAATCTCTTTGTGGGTAATCATACGACCCTTAAAGCGAATGGATACCTTCACTTTATTTCCTTTTTCAAGGAATTTGCGAGCATTGCGAAGTTTTGTATCGAAATCACCCTTGTCAATCACTGGGCTCAAACGAACTTCTTTCACGGTCACAACGCTTTGTTTTTTGCGTTGTTCTTTTTGCTTCTTCTGGTACTCAAATTTGAACTTACCGTAGTCCATAATTTTCGCAACAGGAGGTTTAGCTTGAGGTTGAATGAGAACCAAGTCAACATTAGCGTCGTCCGCAAGTGCTTGCGCTTCGCTAAGTGGTTTGATACCCAATTGCTCACCTTCAAGACCGATTAAGCGAACTTCACGTACACGAATTTCATCATTGATGAATAAGTCTTGCTTTGCTATGGTTTTCACCTCTTTTTTATTATTCGAGAAAAACAAAGAACGGACCTGCAAAACAGGCCCGAACTACATGATGTATTTCATTTCTGAAACTTGATCCGTAGGGGCCAGGCAACTTGCGTCACAAGGCGAGAAGTTCTCACTTCTGCTTTTCTCAACTTTTATATGATATCAAGTTTTTTATTCTTTGTCAAGAAGTTTTTTTGCTTTTTCTTCAATAAAGGCAACAACATCTGCAATTCCAACACCCGTTGTGTCAAAATGAATGGCATCAGCTGCAGGTTTCAAAGGAGAAACGGCACGGTGGCTGTCCTTATAGTCCCGCTCAGCGATTTCTTTTTTCAACAATTCAAGATCCGCTGTGATGCCCTTTTCAACATTCTCCTTATAACGACGTTCTGCCCGCTCCTCAACCGAAGCAACCAAAAAGATCTTCAACTCTGCATGTGGAAGGACGACCGTCCCAATATCGCGTCCATCCATAACGATGCCCCCCTCTGCTGCAATTTCTTGCTGTAGAGCGACAAGTTTTTCACGGACTGGCGCAAGCGCTGCAACCCATGAAACATTGTTGGTCACTTGGTTATCGCGAATTGGGTGGGTAATATCCACGTCTGCTACAAAGACAAGCTGCTCTCCTTCTTCTGAACGACCGAAACTAATTGGATACTGATCTAAAAGGGCTAAGAGGTCATCAACCTGTTCAGCTGTCAGATTATTTTGCAAAGCTAGGTAAGTCGCTGCACGATACATAGCTCCCGTGTCTAGATACGTATAGTCTAGATCCTTGGCAATGATCTTTGCGACTGTGGATTTTCCACTAGAAGCCGGTCCATCAATGGCAATTTGAATTTGTTTCATGCTGTCCTCAACTCCTACTGAATCTTAACGACATCACCAGGATTCGCATACCATGATCCTGTAGACATATGAGAAGGATTTAACTGTTCCAATTGGGCAATGGAAATACCAGCACGCGCAGCAATCGCTGCTTCCCCTTCACCTGCTTGAACAGTGATCGTACCTTCTTCAGAGTTCTCATCTTTTGAACTATCGTCTTTAGCCGCTTGGTCAGTTTGTGCTGCAGGGGCTGATGATTTCTGTTCAACCTTAGTCTCTCCATTGTAGAAACCAGACATTTGTTTTGATTTGTTGCTGCCACCTGTTGAAAGGAAAATCAACAAGCAGACCATCGCCACTACTACTACAAAGAAAATAATGGCTAAAATCGTCAATAGACGGTCTGCCTTGATTCCGTTTAACTTACTCGTTCTTTTCAATGTTTCTTCTCCATCATCGTAAATATCTTCTTCCCATGGTTCTTTTGCCATGACTTCCTCCTTGTTTTTTCTCGTAAAAATCATTACAATAGAAGTATGAAAGTTACGTTAATTCCAGATCGTTGCATCGCTTGCGGTCTCTGTCAGACCTATTCTGAATTATTTGATTACCATGACAATGGCATCGTTAAATTTGCTGCTGAAGAGGACGACCTCCTTGAAAAGGAAGTCCCTGTCACAAACGATGTTCTCGAGGCTATTAAAGAATGCCCCACTCATGCTCTCTTAAAAGATTAAGAGGGCTTTTTATTTGTTTGCATAATACATCTCGTAGTAATCCACATGGATGAAATTGTCCGTCAGGATTACTTCTCCCTTAAAATAAGGATTTAAGGCAAGTGCATTGATAAAGTATTTTTTCGGCCATTTACGCATACAGAATGTTCGACTGCGCGATCCATCATTAAATATGAGCTTGATCGATTTCTTATTTACTTCGACCTTTTCGATCGAGTCAATCTTCACTTTGATTGGAGTAAAAGGATTGGCAGTAATAATCCGCAAGATCCCATCCTCATAGATCGTGAAGTAACGATGGACCCCAATCGCGAGCAAGACCATAAATAAAAAGAACGAAAACAAAACTAGCGTTGGCACACTAGAGCTCTCATACATCAAGGCCAGTCCAATAAAGACCGGAATCACTGCAATGGACCAATAAGTCACAAGAATAGATAAGTCCGGTTGCCAATGATAATGGACCTTTCCAAATATCTTAATCATGAGCGTACCCCCATCTAATAGTTTAGCATAAAAAACAAAAAAAAGGGAGCCAGACAGCCAAAATCACAAAGATTTTTAACTGCTTGCTCTCCTTTTAATTGGATTTATTAGTTGGAACTTTAAAGAAGTCTTTAGAAAGGTAACCTTTCCCACTAATCAAGTCGTATTCAACCATTTTCAAATCCTCTGCAATTTCTTGTGCTTCTCCTTCTAGGGCCTTTTTATCGACACTTGCTTTTTTCAGCACTTCCGTCAACAAAGCATAGTAAGGCGAAACTTTTGAATTGGTCTGTTCAAAGACCATAGCAGAGAAATCACTTGAATTGACCAAAGGATAGTTCAATTTCGGTGCATCAAAATTACTCCAAATGAAGTAGTCTGTCTGATACTGACTCTCCGGATTATTCTTAAAGGCGGACTCAGGATAAAGACCTGGCAAGTGATCTCCATAGAATACCACTGTAATCTTCTTATCTATTTTAGAAAGACTTTCCAGGAAAGATTGGGTGGCGGTGTCGGTTTGTGAAAGCAAGCGACTGTAGAAAGTCAGTTTTGAATTTTCTTCATCACTAAACCCTTTACCTTTTGCATCCAAGGTTTCTGGATTTGCTTCTAACCATGGAGTATGATTTTGCATGGTCATCACAGAAAAGAATTGTCCGTTTTTATCGTTTAAATTATCCAACACAATATTATAGGTGGATTCATCACTCGGACTAATTCCTTCTTTTCTGTACTTGATTCCCTTTGTATCCGTCGTAATAAAATCTTTGAAATCCAATCTCGAATACACGATATCCCGAGAATAATTCGATTTACCTGCCAAGTGAACAGCAATCTTATTCTTTTTTGAGTATGCATTACTGATAGACGGCACATCATGGATCTTAGGAAGAACTTCCGTATACAAGACAGATACAGTTTGTGATAAATTATAGAATGGTAAACCTGTAAGAGTCTGGAACTCCATATTTGCAGTTCCGCCACCATATCCATCCGATTGCATTTGCCCACTCGTGTGGGTCTTCATGATGTTCTCAATATTGGGAATCGGATTTTGCGTAAGCTCAACTCCCTCGACTTTTCTAGGATCAGAAAAACTTTCACTCAGAATATAAATGACCGTTTGATCGTTTAAGTAGTTACTTCTCTCCTTATTGATCGCATTAGACAAGTTGGTATATTTTTGGGCTATTTTCTCAAGACGTTCTTTGGAATAACCATCCGGTTTTGGAACAACCTCCGTCGTCAATTGATTCATCCAAACATAAGACAATCCTTTGTAACGAGCATTGGTCGTATTCCCTAGCCAATTAATATCTTGGTAATTGTTCAGGGTGCTAATAATTGGTACATTATCCTTGATCTTCCCGTTTTCTTTATCACTGAATATCCCATTGACACTCTTAAAGCATAAGAGCATCACTGCAATAGCTCCGATTTGTATTTTCCATGAAGAAATAATTCTTCCTTTAAAGAGGTACTTTTTCCCGACAATCAGTAGACAAACCAGAAAGACCACCAATAAAAAGATGTAAAATATTTGCGCTTTGTCCATAAAGCTCAAAAGCGTCATTGGCTTGGTTAACCAAGTTAAATCACTCGGTAAAACTGGTTCATTCCTCATGCCAAACTTGATGGAATTTGCAACTACAAAAGCAATGGAAACAATGGAAATGAGACAGGTAGCAATCCAATATTGATTGATACAAATGTAAACAAAGATAAGTATCGCTGTCAGAATGAGAATTTGAAATAAGATGGCATCTGGAATCGTGTAATGAACGCCTAAGAAGGGTTCTGTTCGACCTAAACTGAATTGGATAAAATAATTCAATACAATTGCAATAGTGGTACTAGAGAAGAACACTAAAGAGAAACTCGGTTTGTTCTTGACGAAATCTCGTTGTCCCTTTGTATATAAGAAGCCAAGTAAGGAAATCAATGGAAAGAGAATGTATAAGAATTCATTTGTTAACCAAAATTGCTGAGCTGAGTATTTGCCAATTTCAAAGGCCTTATACAAAAAATTATCTGTCCTGTAAATCAGGGTCGAAAAATTTTTGTCTGTTACGATAAAGGTGATCAAGAGTTGCGACAAGACCAGATACTGATAGTTCTCGCCAATCTCTTCTCCTCCTTTTTTCCGACTTGGTAGCTTATCATAATGCTGTCGCAATAGAACCAAACCACCTGTAGAAGCAAACAGAAGGAAAATGACAAGGAAGGAATCCGTTCTAAAGAATGGATTCTGATCAAAATTCCAAACCTTGTATTTTGGATTATTCAAATAAATCGTGATTTCTGTCAAATAAGAAAGGGTATTGTAGACCAAATAACTGACAATCAGTTTAAGAGGAAACCATTTTTTAAAATTGAACTGGGATAATATTGGAATTAATAGCAAGAAACTAATTCCAAATAGAATTCCTAAAAAATTAACATATTGTAGGACAGTTCCTGTTGCTTTGTTATGAACTGCAAGATTATTCTGAGCTAGGTAAAAATTAAAAAAAGAAAATAGAACGAAAGTAACCCCATAATACCACTGAGTTCTTGAGACTTTCGATAATGCTAAGAGGATAAATTCTTTAAAATTAAACTCTTTTTTCCGTTTCATTATTTCACTTTCTTTATCATTCTTTTTAGTATATATTTCACAGCTCTTGCAGGACCGATTACGATATACTTCAAGGCTCCTTTGATCCCCCCAATTTGATTAAAGTCCACAAAGGTATGCGGTTGGAGATCTTCACGATTGTTCAATTGCTTATTATCAATAAATGGTGTCAGGACATGAGGATTTTGAGAGATCCTAAAGTCATATTTTTGATCCCAAGCAATGTAGATCAACAAACGTTCGATCGCATGCAATATCGAATTTTGAGGTAGAGGTTCAGCTGGAACATCTGCTGCTGTCAAATTCAAATCAAAGAGTGGTTTCAAAGCATCATATTTAAACCAAACAAAGGTCCCATAACTCATGACAAAGGTATTGAGATTCTTGAAGTCAATCGTCTTGGTCGCTCCCATCCTTTCCCAGAGCTTGTTCATCTCTGGTGAAATAAGAGCCTCATTCCAGGCAACCACTATTCGATTGTAACGGAAGAAAGTTGGAATATCTGTGATAGTGATTCCGACTTTTGGATTAGCCTCCATATTGGCCAGGATTTGATCAGCCGGCTTGACCAACATCTCGATCAATTCTTTTCGCCAAGATTCACCCGCCCAGAAATCTGCTTCTTTGGATTTCTTGGTATGGAAATGACCAACATAATCATATTGAGAGAGTTGCTCTTTTAAGAGCAACATTGGTAATACATCCCGTCCAATGTTTCCAGTCACCACAACCGTCGCATCTTGTGCCCGATTAGAAAGAATTTGTTCAATATCCTGCTTCTTCTCTTCTACATCTGTCGTGATCCATAAGTCATAAGCGAAATGAAAGGCTTGGAAAGCATCTAAAAATTCTTCCAAGAGGTCCACATAAAAGACATGAAGATGAACCGCAACTTTTTTACCGAAGTCTCCAGCTAATTCCTGGTTTTTCAAGTACTTACGAGACAAGAGATAAGGATAGTCCGGACGATCAATCATAGACATGTGGTTGAGAATCAAGTCTAATGGGTAGTTCGATACACGCTCCAACTCGTCGAAAATATAAGGCATAATTCCTTCATTGTTTGCAATGGTTTTGACTTTGATGAAAGGAACCTTATGATTGAGAATCGCTGTAGGATTGTAGTAAGAAAAGTCCGGATAGAGCATCCCTGTGGTGTCTTCATGAATGGTATCAAAGACCGTCTTATAGTGAAAACCTGCATCCAAGAAATTCGTTGTGACCTTGGTTTCATAGTTATCAATCACATCTTGAACATTGGTGAAGTCCTGAACACCTTGCCAAAATTCATGGAAGGCACTAGATGTCAGCACCTGTTTTTTAAAACTAAGATAATAACTCTGAATATGCTCGTTAAAATCCTTGTCTTTCCGGTAATTGGTCATTCCCCAGAAATCCACTTCAGTATCATTTTCAAACCGCTGATAGATTGGTTCTAGATCCCAAAGAGGTCCAAAGCAGGTATCATTCATGAGGGTAACCGAATCAAAATGAGCCAGTTGGTCAAAGCCGACTGTCTTCATTCCATCCCGCCAAGCCGCAAAGTCAAAGCCACTATTTTGGCGCTCTAGAATATCGTCCACCAGATGCTGTGCTACTAAATTAGACTTCACATCTTCTGGTAGCTTACTATTGGAGATAAAGACCACTCGTGAGTACAAGGGACGAATCTTTTCTAATTGGTAAAGTACATGCCCACTAATAAAATTAAACTTATTGTAGTGAACATATAAAAGTAAACGTTGCATATTATTTCCTTATTCTAAAGAATTTCAAGATCTTTGTTGGAATGGTCCAACGGCGAGAATGGATGATGGAATTGTATTCATGAGATAACTTTTTATAATTCTCATGTAAGTTGAATAGGTGTCTGCTAAATTCTTCGTCACTTTCTTTTTCATAGGAGAATTGAAATTGATTACCTGAACTATTCGAAAGATCAAAAAGAATATGTGGATGGGTATTAAAGAAAACCAAAACATCCTCGAAATCAATTCCGTTTGAAGTTACAAGAGGAATTTCTCTTTGATCCTCCAATGCAATCAATGACAATTTTTTATAGGATCCCGGAAATTCTGAAAGTAATATTTTTAGACTCTTTTCCTTTTCAAGCTGGAAGATAATAGAGCCCTTATTTTCCATCCTCTCTTTTGATATTTCATGGTAGGCTGAGTGAAGTCCATCGTGTGAAGCTGAAATCACCACCTGAGATTTACCAATTACTTCGAGATCACGATTATTGAATTTCATGCCCAAAAATCGAGCATACTTAGAGGAAAGCTTTTGGTTACCAATTGGCGTTTCTACTTCAATGTTATCTTTAAAAACAGCATAGATGGACTCGAGATTATATTTCTTTCGAGCGAGTTCTTGATCCAGTAATTGTTTTTCTTTATAGCTATCAAAATTCTCAATCACTGTAGCCATTTGTTGACTTAGTAGATCTCTATCTCCTAGTGGATATAAATTCCCAGATTCTAAAAATTTACTGGAAGACAAATGACCTAAATTATCGGAAATGATTGCCGGAACTCCATTGAGGACTGATTCCACAAATACTAAAGAAAATGTTTCTAATTTAGCAGGCAAGACGAGGATATCTTTATCTGTCACCAAGGACCATGGATCCGAGTGAAAACCAACAAAAGTCACACGATCTAGATGATGCGTTTGAATATAGTCATCCATCAACTTTTTGTACTGCTCATCCCATCCTCCGATGAAGACCAGTTCGATCTCCTTCCGATTTAAGTGATTATAGGCTGCAAGCAACTCAAGCTGATTTTTTCGTTCGTTAATCCCACCGATGGATACAAAACGAGAAATAGTAGAATTCTTAAGAGGACGTTCTTGAACTTCTGTATAGGGAATAAACGGAATCAATTTGTCAGTCGTAAAATAATTCGTTAGAGTGTGGTACAATTCCCCTTCTACTACAAAAATTTTATCAGACAAATCATCAATTAAGGGAATCAGGTCCTTATAATAACCGAACTCGCCAAAAGGAAATTCATGAATAATATAAAAATGTCTGACCTGTTCACATGCAGCTGCAATGGCCCCCTGAAAAACATTGACTGTATTCGAAATGACCAATTCGATCTGTTCATTCCGGATAATTTCTCTTACTTCCTCAATATTCTTTTGTTGAGAAGTTTGGATTTCTAACTCTGAAATGTTCAGCGTCTTAGATTCAGGCCACCACCACTGATTGTTTTTTAACTGAAATAATTTAATTCCAGTTGTATCCATATGACGGAGATAGTCTTTATCAATGTGTGGGGCATTATCCGGTATCACATTATAAACTTCGTGACCTTGCTGAACCAACAATTTCATTAGGTTCACGATTGATACTTCTGCTCCACTAAACATGGCTCCAACAGGAGATACAAATAAAATTTTCATAGCCTACACCAAAGAAATTATTCCCACTTGCCTTGACGGATCAACAAACCAGTCGAAGAATCCAACTCCGAACGATTTGTTCGATCGACTACCCGATCTATTGAAAAGACTGGAGGGTTCGTTGTTGACAATATTGCTAAGTTTTCTTGATTTTCATCTCTTAAAAATGCTACTAGTCTTAACTTCACATGATTAAAGTACGGCAACTTACATTTATAAGTGATTTTTTTAGGTCCGACACCAGATAATGGAACATCCATGGAATTATCGTTATACAGTCCATTCCCAGTAGAAATATCAACAAATGAAAAGGCTATATGAGGATTAACAGACTCATCTAATAGATTAAATGAAAACTCAATCACCACCTCATCATCAGGAGTTACTTTCTTAGGAGAAAGCAATCTAGCTGTAAAATCTTCAACTTCCGTTGTGACCAAGCCCTCATCTTCATCTCCATGATGATGTGAATTCGATTCCAAGTTGTCAAAACTATATTGATCAGAAACGTCAAAAGGATCACCAATGGCCTTCACCAATCCATTTTCAATCAAAACAGCCTTGTTACAATATTTCTTGACGGCTCCCATATCATGGGTAACGAGAATCGTGGTTTTCCCTGATTTCTTGCGTTCTTGGAAGTAATCGTTACACTTGCGCTGGAAGGCCTCATCTCCTACTGCAAGGACCTCGTCCAAAATCAAGATATCGCCTTGGGCCTTAATGGCAACCGAAAAGGCTAGACGAACCTGCATGCCTGATGAGTAGTTCTTAAGCTTTTGGTTCATGAATTCATGCAACTCAGCAAAGTCTACGATATCATCATACATGGCATCAATTTCAGCTGTCGAGAAACCCAGCATAGCTCCATTCATATAGACATTTTCTCGACCTGTCAGTTCTGGGTTAAAGCCCACTCCAAGCTCAATAAAGGACACCAGTTTCCCATCGATGGTGACGGTGCCTTTTTCTGGCACATAGATTTCAGAAATAATTTTCAAGAGAGTCGATTTTCCAGAACCATTTCTTCCGAGGATCCCGAAAAAGTCTCCTTTTTCTACTTCAAAAGAAATATCCTTAAGCACATGTTGTTCTTTATAGCCTTTGATTCCTTTGAAGCGATTGACCAGGGCAGTTCGAAGACTATTGGTCGCCTCTGTTGGCAACTTAAAGTACTTGCTGACATGGTCTACTTTTACTGCAATTTGTTTATCTGTCATTAGAGAATCTCCGCAAATTTCTTAGCATGTTTGTTAAAGTAAGCAAAGCCAGCGACAAAAATAAGAATTGGTAAAACATAAGGAATCAAAACCAAGAACTTATTTTCCACCAAAAGCCAGACAGGGGTGTTGGCCTTATCAATCAAGAAATAACGCATGTCTTGAATAATTTGAGCCAAAGGATTCATCATGACCAACTTAGCAGCCCATGGATTGCGGTCTGCAATAAAGGTAATCGGATAGATAATTGGCGTCGCATACAAGCCTGCTTGCAAGAGTACTTCCCAGACTTGTCCAAGATCGCGGAAACGAACAAAAAATGTCGCTAAGATCAAGGCGCATCCTGTCGCCATCAAGAACAACTCAAAGAACAACGGAATGACCATCAAAGCTGTCCAAGAAAATGTCACTCCATTAAAGAATGAAAAAATCAAGACCACTACAAGGTTAATAACAAAGTTGATGGCTGCTCCTGAAATCGCGGACAAGACAATGATATGTTTGGAGAAGTTCAACTTCCGCAATAGGTCGCCTCGACTAACGATCGACACCATCCCCATAGATGTGGCTTCTGAGAAGAAGCCCCAGATTACATTGGCCAACAAGAGGGCAACTGGGAAATGGGGCACATCTCCACCCAAGCGTAAGAATCGGATGAAGACAATATACATGATCGTAAAAGTCATCAGGGGCTTTAAAATCGACCAAAGATAACCGATTGCTGATCCTTGGTAGCGTAATTTAAAGTCTGTTTTGATTAACTCTCGTAATAAAATTCGATTTTTCTGACTAAAAACGTCAAACATTATTTTTTACCTCGATATGCAAACTTTGTCAGAATCAAGCTGGTAAACACAACCGTGTGAAAAGTCCGGTTCTTCCGATAACCATACTGACGAATCCGTCTCAGACGTTCTCTCAGTGGAACATCCATAATGGTGACAAAGTTTTCAATGATTTCTTTAGTTTGGGAACTGACAGGCAGATCCAATAAATTTTTTGCTTGTTCTTGACTGGACTCGATGAGATTCCAATATTTAGCAAACAGAATATGAGGGCGAACCCAATTTTTAACCCGTTTTCTAAGGGTACGAGCCCCCAGAACATTGCTACTGTGCTGACGGTACAATTCTGTAGGCCGATCGATATAGATGAGCTTCCCAAATGCAGTTGCCAACAAGGCCAAATACCAATCATGCATAAGGAGTGCATGTTTTTCTTGACCCGTCCATAAGTCAGCCAGCGCGTGGTTAATCATGGCCACTCCACCAGTTACCGTATTTTCTGTCAACTCTTGAATCAGTTCTGTATTGGCATGATCAGACTGGGTACGAATCATACTCTCATGCTGCACATTCAAATTTTCATCGACCACTTTTAAATCTGTGTAGACCAGCAAAGGCACTTCTTGAGGGTGCTTGGCCGCTTCTGCTACTTGAAGAGCAATCTTTTCAGGAAGCCAGACATCATCTTGGTCACTGAAGCAATAAAGATCTGCTTTTTCATATTTCAGAAGAGCATGGAAGCTCTTGATAACTCCGAGATTTTCAATAGCTCCTTGGTTGATAAAACGAATGCGCTCATCTTGGGCCACCAACTCTTGAATAATCTTCACCGTACCATCTGTCGACCCATCATCTCGGATCAAGAGTTGCCAGTCTTGATAAGTCTGGTCTTGGATACTTTTGACCTGCTCTTTTAGATATTGTTCACCATTATAGGTGGACAACAAGATATTTACTTTCATGATAAGAATAATTCCTCGTACTCACCTACAATTTTTTCCCAGGTAAAGTTTTGCTTCATATTGGCCTTGGCACGTTGACCCCATTCAGATACATCTTCTAAAGAATCAACCCGATCAATCAAATGCGCCAAATTTCCAGTTTCTTTAGTCCAATAGTGAGCCGAATCCTTTGCAACCGTTTGGTTAAAGGAAACTCCCAAAACTAAATTCAGATCCGTCTGAGCAAGAGCCTCTAGGAGACCAGGATTGGTTCCACCCACTTCATGACCATGGATATAGGCAAAGGCTTCTTTACGGATATACTTCAACAGGTCTTGATCATAGACCGTTCCTACAAACTTAACACGAGGATCCTGATCAAATCCAGTTCGAGCTCGGAGCTCCTCAAAATAAGGATTGCCTTCCTGGTTACAAATGATCACCAAATCCCGTTTGGTGGAAGAGGCCATAAATTCACGAATGGCGGTCTCATAATTATTTTCTGGGACAAAGCGGCCCAAGATCAAATAATAGTTCTTCTCCTGTGTCTGCCATTTCTGATAGAATTCTCGGACCTTATTATCCTGACTATTTAGGCTAGTCGGAGACAAGTCCGTTCCGTAGGCAATATAGGTCGTCTTGGACCAAGGGTAGGCTTCCTTGATATAGGACTCAATACCAGGGTTGTCTGAAATTACTAAGTCCGCATGGCGCGTCATGATCTTTTCAGAATACTTGAGATAGGCTTGGATCGGCTTGGCCCACTTGGCCCGCTTCCACTCCAGTCCATCTGGGTTGATATAGAATCGGCCACCCATCTTATGGATCTTGCGCGCAAAAGGCGCCACAAAGGCTCCGATTGTATTGCCCAAGACGTAAAAAATCGGCTGTTCAATTCCTTGTTTCTTAATATGCTTCAAGGCGTAGTTGATGGCCATCATATCATAGGCGATGACACGCGCAGGCCCAAGCCTAGGGGCTTTAATGGTAAAACAATCGATACCCTTGAAGTCAAAATGTTGATAAGCTTGATTATTAGAAAGGCAGGCAACATGATATTGGATATCTGGAGACACTTGATGCGAGACCAATTGGTCCACAAAAGTCTCAAAACCGCCATATTGAGCCGGAAGCCCACGACTTCCGATAATAAAAACATGTTGCATAGAGTTCCCTTTCAAATCATTCACAGTCTATTCAATTATATCATTTTCTAGGCTTTTTGCCTAATCCAAACAGAAAAGCGACCCTCAAGGGCCGCTTCTATTGATCTTATTTCACTTCTTGTTTATAAAATTCTTTCAAAGCATCTTTCCAAGTTGGAATAACGAATCCTGTAGCCTTAGCCTTAGCCAAGCTCATCGTTGAGTTGAGAGGGCGTTTTGCCTTAGCTGGGAATTGGCTAGAATCCACTGGTTTCACTTCAACATCCGTATCTTTGAGGATTTCAACTGCAAAGTCATACCAAGTTGTATCTTCTTTCGCATCGTTAGACAAGTGGTAATAACCATACTCCTTACGGTTTTCAGCCAAATAAGTCATGAACTCTGCAAGAGTACGTGTCCAGGTTGGACGACCATGTTGGTCATTAACGACTGTAAGTGTTTTGTGAGTCTTGGCAAGGTTTTGCATGGTGAAGACAAAGTTCTTACCGTAGTTCCCGAAGACCCAAGCTGTACGGATGATATAGAAGTTAGACACATGCTTCTCAACCAATTCTTCCCCCATACGTTTGGTACGACCGTACTCTGTTTGAGGATCTGGTTGATCGTCTACTTCCCATTCTTGTCCCACTGGTTTTTTCCCATCAAAAACGTAGTCTGTTGAGATATAAACTAAGGTTGCACCATGTTTTTCAGACGCTTTTGCTACATTTTCCGTACCAGTCACGTTGATCGCATAGTCCAACTCTTTACCTTCATCTTCAGCCGCATCAACAGCTGTGTAGGCAGCACAGTGGTAGACTAGGGTTGGTTTCACTTCTGCGAATACCTCGTCTACTTTTTCTGCATTTGTGATATCCATTTCAGCCACATCAACAGCTACATATTCTTCATTTCGTTCATCCAACAAATGGCGAAGTTCTGTTCCAAGCTGCCCATTTGCTCCTGTAATTAAAATCATGTTAAATTCCTTTCAAATGCTTTTTCCCTATCATTATAGCAAAAAAAGCAGAAGTTTTCTGCTTTTTAAGATGGGAATTGCTCCTTATTTTTTGAATACTTCTGCTTAAAAATAAAGAATACCAGTATCCAAGAGATCCATTCTATCATGAAACCAAGATTCTGTATAAATGTCTTGTGATAAGAAACTTTGACATGGCCAGAATTTCGAATAGATAAATAAATTTTTCCGTTATTTAAAACCTTTTCTGAGACAGTTGGTTTCCGATCTTTTTTATTTTCTTTTAATTCTGATTCGGTAAAAGCACGCTGTTTCAACACAGGTTGAGAACCTTCTGCACCCTTAGAATATTCTGCGCGATATCCTTTGTACCATATCATTGGTATAGAAATAGTTGTTTCTTTTTTATCATCAGGAACCTCTATATCGAATTCTAAAAGATTGTATCTCTTTTTAATAGTTGATATTTTTACATCCTTAGCTGTTTGAAATTCTGTAAATTGTGGTAAGCGTATATCTTGGTTATTGATATCAAGATTATAATATTCATCACCTACAGGATCAATATATTTTGATTTGTCCCCTCTATATACTGATTTCAGTAATTTTTCATTCTTTTTATTATCATCCCGCATCTGTTTATAGTTTTTTGAAGAGGTATCAAATTGAGGGACAACATGATTGAAATAGAAAGTTAAACTCAAGATGCATAAGACAATAGAGAAAAATCCATTTCTATTTGTTACAGCAAGAAAGAATAGGAACAAGAGGGGAATGAAAAACAATAGACGCCCTGAATACTGCATACTCCCTAAAAAAGTGTATTTCAATACGGAATTCCAAGGCAGAAGACTCGTTGCAGAAAAATATAAGATCCAACAAGTCCAAAATATGGTTTTACTTAAACTCCCTAGACGGCGATAAAATAAGATCACCATCATACTCGCATAGAATAGGCCATCTCGTACGAATTGATGGATCGGCCACTCTAATGGTGTGAAAGGTTTATAAAAACCATATCGATCTGCTTGAAATGGAAAAGGAACCAAAAAGGTATCTTTCACATTGACAGGAAAATTTCTCGCTGTCCATGTGAAGAAAAATTTTTGTGATGAAACCTGTTCCAGATATTGAAAAATGTATCCTGCCGATAAACATAAGGCAAACAAGATAGAAAATACAAAAGAGATAATCTTTTCCAGTGTGATCCTTTTATAATTTAAACATAAAAATACCGCAGAAAAAAATGCTAATATGATCGTTGATAAAATATGGGTTTGAATTAAAAGCGCTACTACAATCCCTAAATAGAGAGGGTTCTTTTTGTTTAAGTAGAGCACTCGATAAATAGAATAAATAAGAATTGGGACAAGTGGCACTACCATGGTCATTCCAAAACCAAATAAGGTGTAATAACAAGGAATGGTCAAGGCCACTACTATACCAGTCACCTTATTTTTTACTATTTTTGAAATAACAATATAACTTGTTAGGCTTGTACCAAGAGTGATCAAAAATGCAAATATAGAATAAGCAAGATTTCCATCGTTGGTCATCATATAAACGATGGCTGACGGATAAAACTGCCAATTTCCATAAAACATAGGAGAAGCATATCCCGTACCGAATGCAAATAAAAAATTCAGATTGGGGAGTAAATCCCAATGCTCAATGGACTCTGCTAAGCCGACAATGCGGGATAAATGAAAGACATAGTCATATGAGCGACTTTGAAAATTGATCAGATTGAAGGATACAAATGTAAAAATGAGCGCATAGGAAGTTAGTAATAGGTAGACCAACTTATTACTGATTTGGTTGAAAACATCTATAAGCCGGTCAATATGACTGCGGATCACTTTTACCATATCCAACTGATTGATTTTATCGAGGAGCCGATCAACTCCCTCGTAAAATCTGTCTATCTTTTGCTTAGCAGCAAGACTCATACTTAGGATATTCTTCATTCTTCACTTTTCTCTTTGATAACATAGATTGGACGTTTCTTGGTTTCCATGAAGATCTTACCAATATATTTCCCTAAAATCCCGATGGTCAATAATTGGAACCCTCCCAGGAAAAGAATCACTGTCATGAGGGATGGCCAACCTGAAGTAGGATCCCCAAAGACCAAGGTGCGGATTACAATCAAAATCATCATGATAAAGGCCAAAATCCAAGATAACAGTCCACCAATAAAGGCAATGTTTAATGGTGCATCCGAGAAATTGACAATCCCTTCAATCGAATACTTAAAGAGGGACCAAAAATTCCATGACGTCTCTCCTGCCACGCGCTCGACATTTTTATATTCGAGGTATTCTGTCTCAAATCCTACCCATGCAAAAATCCCTTTTGAGAAACGATTGTACTCCGATAACTCCATGATAGCATCGACCATGGGACGGCGCATCAAACGGAAATCACGCGCCCCGTCAACCATTTCCACTTGGCTAATATGATTGATCAATTTATAAAACATCCGTGCAAAGAAAGAGCGAATCGGTGGTTCCCCATCACGGGTTACGCGTCTCGTTCCGACACAGTCTAAATCCGGCTGTTCCTCCAACCTCTGCTTCATTTCGATCAATAACTCCGGTGGGTCCTGCAAATCTACATCCATAACTGTCACATATTCACCACTAGTACGCTCAAGTCCAGCATACAGCGCCGCCTCTTTCCCGAAATTTCGAGAAAAAGAAAGGTAGTGCACACTTGAATCTGTAACATGTAGCTTTCGAAGAACAGATAGTGTACCATCTGAAGAGCCATCATTTATAAAAATATATTCAAACTTTTCTCCCATCTTCATCCGAACACGTTCCATCTCTCGATAAAACAATGGAATTGATTCTTCTTCGTTAAAACATGGGACTACAACTGATATGGTCATCTCTTACTCCTTGACTTATTCACTTTCTATTGTAACAAAAAACTAGGGTTTCCCCTAGTAATAACTTATTTTAGTCTTTTAATTAAACTGCAGAATATAAAACAGAGATGGTTTGTAGTAATGTTAGAGATAAAATAATGAGACTACTTTGTACTACAAAATGATCAGAGAACTTTTGTTCATCTGGAACTCTTTGCTTAAATAAACTACAAATAACTGGTAGACAAAGAGCAACAACACCCAAATAATATCGGCCTTGAACTCCTAAAACTTCAAAATTTCCAACTGGTGTCCAGGTCAGATACAAGGTCAAAGAAATTAAACCAATAATTGCGAAAGAAACTAAACTTGCTCCTACTACTGATACTTTTGGAAGTTTGATCTTCCCAAAATTTGAAAAAGTAATCAAGCTATAAAGAGCATAAATTGGAATAAGGACTTCTGACATCGACAAATCTAACCAACCAAATGTATAGAGTTGATTCAAATGACTGACTGATAATAGCATCTCCTTCAAAATCACTGGAAGATACCAATGAGGTTTCGAAATGATACTAATCACCTGAGACTTCACATCCGCTCCATCTAGTTTAAAGTTCTCAATTCGAACTTGCTGGGTAAGAACATACCAAAAAATCGTAAAGACAAAGACTGCAGCAATCAAAGCGAGAGAAATGAGATAGTAGTTTTTGCATTGCGTTTTCTTTTTCGGTATAAATAGCAATAATCCTACAAGCAAGACATAAGGAAGCTTCATTGTTACAAGGATCACGCAAAGGAAAGCATAAAGCAATAAATCCTTTATTTTAACTACTTTTTCATCATCCGTCACATAGTTCAAAAACAATCCAATAATGATGTAGGTTAAACCTAAGGCTACACTATCTTGATTATAAGAAGCAGCTAGAACCAGATTCATTGGAAACATCGCTACCATTGTCATCAACTGCTTCGCTTTCCCACTTAATTTAATAGCAATAAGAGCTAAAATACAGTAAGCAATGACATTAAAAATTCGACCAAGATAATAGGAGACTCCTACACTCAAATTCAAAAATTTTCCAATCCCAAATCCAAGAGCCTGAGGGATATAACCAATAAACCAATATGAGTTGGTTGCCCTGTAATCCGTTTCTTTCCCAAACTTCACTTGTTTGGTCGTCTGCCCTTCTTCAAATAAAGAAGATTTGGTAAATGGTTTTTTGAAATTCTTATAAACATCAAAGTAATCTTCCGTAATATGGATGTTTTTATTTCCCATATTGACGTTGCCTTCCACAATATGAATCGTTCTTGAAAGGTGAACTTGTTCATCTGGCGTATTCAAAACGGGTGTAATAAAAGCAAAGGACAGACCACCAATGAGCATCGCAAGGAAGGTCCCAACATTCTTCTTCGGTAAAAGAAAAATGAAAAAAGCCAATACAACAAATAACGCTACACCAATTTTAGGAAAATCTACTAAGCGCTTTGTATAAATCACTGCAATACAAAAGGCCAAAACTGCGAAAGCTACTAAATACTTTTTATTTCGCTCATAACTATCAACAAAATATCCCATCAGTTTCTCCTACTTATTCGAATTTTGACTCTTCACATATTGTCTCATCAACAACTTGGCCATCCATTTAGGCCAGAAGAGTTCATACATGTATAGATCTTCTTTACTACGCGTATTGTCTGCAATGGTTTTTGATGTTTCAGACTCTTCATGGATACGGTGGCACATGAGCTTGTCAGATACATAAGCGAAACGACCTTTATACTCGCTGATCTTATACCATGCGTACCAATCCAAACTCACTCTCATTCCTTCATCAAAATAGAAATTCTTCAAATTTTCACGATTATAGGTGACAGCTGGACAACAAATCGGATTCCCAAAAGCCATCACACGGTTTCGCCAAAAGTGACTAGCAGGAAAAAGATTCATAGTTTTTAACATCAAGGTTTTGATCTTCAGATTTGTATTCGCAGGAATTTTATGGCCATCTTTTTCTTCAAAATAATCAGAATACCCAATCAACACATCTTGATTTTTTTCCATCTTAGCCAAAACTTTCTCAGCATAGTCCGGCTCATAATAATCATCCTGATGGGCGATGGTAGCATACTTCGTCACTACAAAAGACATGGCATTGTTCCAATCCTTACCAATCCCACCACCTTGCTTGGTGTAAAATGGAATAGCATAACGCTGACAAAGTTCCTTGATCGAATCCAGTGGTGTTGAACTGTAACAGATAATCTGTGATTGGAGAGTTTGATTCTTCAAGGATTGAATACAAGCTTCTAAGTATTCGCTCTCACCATAAGCACAAATCACCCAAGTATGTTGTTGATTAACGAGCATAGCCCTTCCTTTCTATTTTTCTTGCAATAAAATAAGCAAGTAAACTTCCACTAAAATAAACGGACATCACAATGAAAAAGCTTAAAGATGCACCTAGAAGTCCCATTTTTTGTACCAAATCATTATTTGTCAATTTGGAAGCTATAAACATGAATAAATACACAGGTAATAGATACGTTTGTCTTCGAATAACCGTCATGACATCCCCAAAAACAATCCCAATAGAATACAGAATTCCAGAAAAAACAAGGATGGCTAGGGTAGTACTATGCTGGTTTAAAGGTAAACCAAAAACAAGACTTAATATCGGCGTCCCGATCAAATAAGCTAGCACAGTTAATACCAAGCCGACACCCAAAACAATGACAAACATCTTCGCAATGATGGCATCAAATTTTTTCAATTCTTTATTCTTCCATAAGATCGCTAATTGCGTTGTTAAGGGTCTAAGAATTAAAATAAAGAGACTCATAAAAAACACAGGCATAAACAAAATATTAAAGTCCCGTTGTGTCCCTGCAATAAAGTGTCCCAATCTAATTTCAGAGTCAATCGCGATTCTAGGCTCATTGAAAATATAAGCTAGTAAAAATCCACTGATAAAGAGAGGAATACAATTCTTTAAAATAGTGATCGCATCAAATAGGTCTCTTTTGAGATCTTTTACTGAGAAATCAATTGTTTCAAATTCTTTTGATTTTACATAATCATAACAAAATACAAAGATAAAGTTTAAAACAACTAAGTAAAGCAATGATTGTGTTAATGACTTTGTAATAAGCAAAAATGCCAACAAAAGAATCGTGCTGAAAGAATACCGAATGGTCATTGATTTGCCAGCGATATCTAATCGTTCGTGACGTTGAAACAATCCTTGGAAAAGATCTGAAATTGCCTCACACATACGAAATAGAACGTATAAGCCAATAATCGCAATTTTTGAACTCTCATGTAGGTCAATTCCTGAAACAAATAGGTAAGGAAAAAAGATCGCCATCATGAGTAGGAGAGAGAGACATCTGGCAATACTGTAACTGGTAAAGGAGTGTCTAAAGAGAACATCTGTCCCTTGGTAGCTTCGAACTTGAAACATGCCCACTACTACTAGAATCGCAGCAATCCCATAGGCAAGACTAAAGGAATCTGCTTCCATTGGCGAGGTCATGCGTGTAACGATCAATGTAAATAGTACAGATGATCCAGCAAATGCCAAGTTCCCTAACAGATTCCAAAAATACACCTTCTCCGTTGAAACAGGTTGATTATTCTTCATGCTCTTTTACCTGTAATGCAATTTTCTGAGACAATTGTCGAATTTGAACGGATTGTTTTGAGGTAATCCGAGTCAAAGAGAAGTTTAAATAGACAAGTAAACAGAAGCCTAAGAAAAAGATTAGATTGCTTGGAACTTGAATTCCTAACATTTTTGATACCTGTCCAATCAAATTAGGAAACCAAATGACTGGCAACGATAGCAAACAAAGAATGAGCCAAGAAATGACATTTCTCAGTTCAACGACTTTCTTTGCAACTAGGCGTAGAATATAAACGATAAAAATAATTACAATAAGGGTTAACCAAATATTTAACATGTTATTTCTTATATCCTCCACCAATTCTAGCCAATAGCATTGCCATTGTCACTTTGATCATATAGTAAACAGACTTACTGAATGTAATCGATGATTCTCCGTGTTCTCGCTCGTTCATTAATACGGGTACTTCTGCAACGGAATAGCCTGAGGTTAAGAGGGACACAATCGTCTCTGGTTCTGGATAATCACTTGGATATTGTTTAGCAAATTCTTCAATCACTTTTCGATCAGCCACCCGCAATCCTGAGGTTGGATCTGTTACCTTTTGACCGGTTAAAATCTTAATTAATTTTTCAAAAAATGAAATTCCAATCCGTCGCGCGAAGGAGGATTGGAAACCTTGATTTTCAATGAAACGAGAGCCAATCACCATGTTCACATTCTTCTCTTGAAGGACTTGAAGCATCTTTCTGATAAATTCAGGATTATGCTGACCATCTCCATCCACTTGAACAGCATATTGATAGCCATTTTTAACTGCATATTGATAACCAGTCTGGACAGCACCACCAATTCCTAAATTAATCGGTAAATCGATAACATTAAAGTTGTTATTGCGACAAATTTCAAGTGTTTGATCTGTAGAACAATCATTGATAATGACATAATCAAATTCAGGTGTATGTTCTTCAATCATCTTGATTGTTTTTTCAATATTTCCACTCTCATTATAAGCAGGAATAATGATCAATAATTCTGAATTTCTCAATCCTATTGTTTTCCCTTCTAAGCATATCACTTCATTATACAATAATCAGTGCATATTTTCTACTTTATACTGTCCCCTCCCCCTTTTCATGGTATAATAGAGTGAATCGATGACGGAAGGACACCTTATGTTAAAGCTGGGAATTATTGGTACGAGTTGGATTTCACATGAATTTATTACAGCCGCTCATCAGACGGGCCACTATCACTTGCAGGCTGTGTATTCGAGAAAGATGAAGACAGCTCAAGAGTTTTGTGAGCCTTATGGAGCGATCTCTTGCTACACGGATTTCATCGACTTTTTAGACAGTGAGCCGGATGTGGTCTACATTGCCAGCCCCAATTCTCTTCATTTCGCTCAGGCCAAGCTTGCTATTTTAGCAAAGAAGCATGTCATCATTGAAAAACCGGCTGTGACCACCCCTTCTGAATGGAAGGAACTGATCAAGCTCGCTAATGAACACCAGGTCTATCTCTTTGAAGCTGCCAGAAATTACCAAGAAGCAGCCTTTCAAGTAGTTAAAAACTTCCTCTCTAACCAGGAAATACTGGGCGCCAACTTCACCTTTGCCAAATATTCTTCTAAATTGCCGGCCCTTCTTGCAGGTGAGATGCCCAATATTTTCTCAGATGTCTATGCAGGTGGAGCCTTGATGGATCTGGGAGTCTACTGCCTCTACTTGGCCATTGGCTTCTTTGGAGAACCGATCTTCAGCCACTACACCGCTCAGCAATTACCCAATTCGGTTGATCTCTATGGTCAAGGTGTCTTGATTTATCCAGAGTTTCAGGTTGCCATTCAGGCAGGGAAAAATATCACCAGCCATCTACCTGCTGAAATCTACACCAAGACTGGAACACTAACTCTCAATGCTGTAGCAGCCATCAACCAGGCTCGCTTCGTCAGCCATTCTGGAGAGGTCATCGACCTTCCGGTCCAGGCCTGCCCACACCAAATGCAAGAAGAGGCGGAAGCCTTTGCCCTTGCCATCGCTCATCAAAAGCCGTCTGCTTATCTTGAGTGGTTACAAACAGCTGAGCAGGTCCATGAAACCCTCTACCAGATGCGTCAAAGCGCTGGAATACAATTTAAGGATGAAAAAGAATGAAAGAACAATTTCCACAAAGCTGGAAAGACCAGTTAGAAACACTCGGATTTGATACATTCACTGAAATTCAGGAACAGATCTTCTCCCCAATTTATGAAGGAGAAAATGTCCTCGGGATCAGTCCTACTGGAACGGGTAAGACACTCGCCTACCTCTTTCCGAGCTTGCTCAAACTCAAACCGAAGAAGGCCCAACAACTCTTGATTTTAGCTCCTAATACAGAGTTAGCAGGACAAATTTTTGATGTCACCAAACAATGGGCAGAGCCTCTCGGTCTCCAGACACAACTCTTCCTTTCAGGATCTAGTCAAAAACGGCAAATCGAACGCCTCAAAAAAGGACCCGAAATCCTGGTTGGGACGCCTGGTCGGATCTTTGAACTGATCAAGCTGAAAAAGATCAAAATGATGAATGTGGAAACTATCATTTTAGATGAATTCGACCAATTACTGAGCGATTCTCAGTACCACTTCGTCGACAAGATCAGCCACTATGCTCCCCGTGACCACCAATATATCTATATGAGCGCCACAGCCAAGGTCGATCCTGACCAGCTAGAAGAAAATACTCTTCGCATTTCGGTTGATGGAGTTTCTTTGGACAATATCCAACATTTTTATATGCAAGTGGATAAGCGGGACAAGGTCGAATTGCTCCGCAAACTCGCCTACGTCGAAGATTTTCGTGGTCTGGCTTTTTTCAATAGCCTGTCTGATCTGGGTAGTGCTGAAGAAAAACTACAATACCGTGGTGTTGAGGCCGTATCGCTCGCCAGCGATGTCAATGTCAAATACCGCAAGGTCATTCTGGAACGCTTCAAAGACCATCAGCTGACCCTCTTGCTGGCCACCGATTTGGTCGCTCGTGGAATCGATATTGAACATCTTGAGTGTGTGATTAACTACGATATTCCTCGTGATGTGGAGACCTATACCCACCGTGCCGGTCGAACAGGACGAATGGGGCGTGATGGCTATGTGATCACCTTTATCACCCACCCAGAAGAACTCAAAGCCTTGAAAAAATACGCTTCTGTCCGTGAACTGGTTTTAAAAAATTCCGAACTCTTTTTAAATGAATAAGAAAATCCTCTGCTAGTGAAAGAACTGCAGAGGATTTTTACGTTAATTTCCATTGTAATAGATGCGATGACTTTCAAGTTGGTAATCCAACAACTCATCCACCGTTACAAAGGTATAGCCTTGTGATTTGAGGTAGTCAAGGACGGTCGGTAGAGCGTCAATCGTGGTTTGATGGATATCATGCATGAGGATAATCGAACCCGGTTTGACTTCTTTTTTCACTTCATTGAGAATGGCCGTCGTATTATGTGTCTTCCAATCTAGACTATCCACATCCCACATGATGAAGGATTGGTCGACACCGTATTGGATGGCGTTATTGATGGCTCCATATGGAGGACGGGTAATCTTGGTTTGGACGCCTGTCGCTTTTTGAATTGCTTCTTGGGTATCCAAAATCTCTTTTTTAGCATTATCCAAGCTCAATTTTGGTAATTGAGGGTGATCCCAGGTATGGTTCCCGATTTGATGACCTTCTTTGCGGACTTGTTTAGCAATATCCGGATTCGCACTGACATTTTTTCCGACCATAAAGAAGGTAGCTTTGGCATTGTATTTCTTTAAGATGGCCAGCGCCTGAGGAGTCGTGGTTGGATCTGGTCCATCATCAAAGGTCAGAGCAATCATCTTACGGTGGCGTTCTTCTATATAGGATTCGTAAGAAGCTAGATCATCAGGAAGCAAGCGTTCTGTATCAATCACATCATAGAATTTAGACAAGGGAACAGTGAAGGTATCGTCTCCCTTAACCTTGGTTGGAAATGGAATGGTGAAATTTCCTTTTTCATATTGGAATTCCCATTGGCTCAAATCCAACTCTGAGAAGTGGGCAACCATTTGATCAATGCTTTCCTCGTCCAACTGACGAAAGGCTAGATTCCCCCGTAATTCCTCCAAAAAGATATGTTTTGCTCCATCTGGATCCGCAAAAACTTGGCTCAGGGTCAGAGGATTGTTCTCATCATCCAAGTAAAAGAGGGGCAACTTCACCGTCTCATCTTTGATGAATTTCCCTTTTTTGTACTGGTACTCCGCCCGTTTGATTTGGATAGGGTGATAGCCGATAAAAGGTGCTTCTGCTTCTTCACTATGGTAGAAGGTCAAATGCTTTGGTTCTTTGGTTTTTTCATCGGATCCTAGACGCTGAAGGTCTTCTTGGATCTTCTCTTTCACAATCTCAACAGGCTGTCCATCCTTAGTAGGATAATAAGCCGTCACATAAGAAGTTCCTAGAATCCCTTCCTGAACTTGAACATCTTTTCCTTTTTCAGAGCTTTTCTCTAATTGGGTGACCTTGGCAAACTGATCCTGATAGGCTTTTTGTTCACGAACCCTTTGAATCTTTTGATAGCCGATATACAAAAGACTCAATAAAAGGAGATTTGTAATGATTAATAAAATAGTTTTCGTGTGTTTGAATCTCATAACTTTATTATAGCAAATTTCTCTCGAAAAAACATTCCTTTTTTGTAAATGGTTTCATAAAAAAGAGGGCGACTGTCGTAGCCGACAGCGGCCCTTATTGTTAATCCCTCTTATTTTTCGCGAATGACTTCTACTTTATACCCATCCGGATCTACAACGAAATAATAATTCGGTTGCGTTCCTGGAAGACCTTTTGGTTCCGTCACTTCATAGCCTTTAGCCTTGTGTTTCGCATTCAAACCTTCTAGATCAGGAGTACTCAAGGCGACGTGAGCATATCCATCTCCGATCACATATGGACCATGATCATAATTGTAAGTCAATTCCAACTCATAGTCATCTCCAGGCAAGGCCAAATAAACAATCGTAAACTTATAGTCTGGGAAATCTTTCCGACGTTTTTCTTCAAAACCAAAAGCATCTTGGTAAAAAGCGATTGATTTTTCTAAGTTTTCCACACGAAGGCAAGTGTGCAACATTTTTGAACTCATAGGTTTTCCTCTTTTCTATTTTTAAAAGATTATGAACGATTTTTTTTACGACTTTCCGTCTTAATGGATAATTTCACTTCAAAGATGGTCCCTTTTGGTTTATTATCTTTGACTTGAATGGTCCCTTTAAAGGCTTCTACGATCTGTTTAGCGAGGGATAACCCCAAACCAAAACCACCTTTCTGACGGGTTCTGGCCTTGTCGACCCGGTAAAAACGATCAAAGATCCGTTTCTTATCCTCATCTCGAATCCCTGGACCATTATCCAGTACTCTCAAAAGAAGATTTTTATCCTTCAACTGGACTTCAAACTGGATCTCGCCATCTTCATCGGTATATTTCAAGGCATTGTCATAGAGAATGGTCATCAATTGCTTGAGGAGCGTTCTATCAGAACAAATGACTTTGTCCACCTGATTGTCTCCTCGGAAGAGTTTGTCATTTTCTTCCGCAATGATCTCAAAATTCGAGAAGGTCTGATCGAAAAAGCTTGGTTCGATATCTTCCATCTCCGGCTTCAAGCCGTCATCTCTTCGGGCAATATTAAGAAGGTTGGTGGTCAAGAGCTTCATATTTCGAACTTCATCCAAGCTGGATGCAATATTCTCACTCGATTCCATAATGGTCGCTTCAGGCTTTCTAAAAAGCGTTTCGAGGCGATTTTGCAGAACTGCTAAAGGCGTCCGCAACTCATGGGAAGCATTTTCCACGAAAGCCTTTTGCTTTTGCATACTCTCAAGCAGCGGCTTAACGCTGAGACGTGCTAAGAAGAGGCTAGCGAATAAGGAGATTCCCCAGAAGCAGATCATGATGAGGGCGATTTGACTTTCGTGCTCTTCACTGGTCTGCTCTAGTTGACTGATATTGGTCATGACAACCGCATACTTGATATCACTATCACTTTCATCATCAGATAAACTCAACTCTGCCATATAGGCCCGGTAACTTTCTTTTTTCCCATAGCTGTTTGTAATTTGGAGCTGGGAAACCTTGTTGAGGAGCTTTCGACCAAACGTCACCGTTTTGAAGTTTAAAAACCCATTACCGGTTGTCAAGTTTTCATATTTTTTATTGAGCAAAACAACAGTGGTATTGGATGTGACATCCCCTTTAGGTTCTGATTTATCATGATCTGGGATCATCATCTCATGATCATTATCATCTCCTTTGGTATTTGACTGTCGCTGGTCTCGATAAGCAATCGCTACAAGCGAGTATGGATCCTGACTGAGAGTCTTGAGGTTCTCATCGACAGTTGTATAGAGACTCGAGCGCATGACCTGAATGATAATCAAGGTCATGGCTGAGAATATCAAAGTAAAGAGCCCAAAATATCGGATGAAATAGGAAAAATCATCTTCTCCGACGGTTTTCTTAATTCTGGTTAGCATCTTTTAAGATATACCCCACACTGCGCAATGTTTGCAAGCTCTCAACGAAATCGGTACCTTTTAATTTCTTACGGATTTTTGAAACATAGACTTCAACAACAGAGATGGTCGTATCACTGTCAAAGCCCCAAAGGCGATCGAAAATCTGTGTCTTTGGAAGGATGACATTTTGGTTTTGAAGGAAGTAGACCAAGAGATCAAATTCCTTCCCAAGAAGTTCCACTTCTTTCCCATCCACATAAGTCGAATTGGTAGATAAGTTGACCTTCAAATTGCCATAATTGAGGGTGTTTTCATTGACCTTTCCTGAGCGCTTCAAGAGGGCTTGAATCCGCATCTTAAGCTCTTCTAGGTAGAAAGGCTTGGTGAGGTAATCGTCTGCCCCCAGCTCAAAGCCGTGCCCCTTGTCATCCAGACTTTCTTTGGCTGTCATGATCAAAACAGGGGTTGTCACGCCTTTTTCACGTAATTCTTTCAAGACATGGAAACCGTCTTTTTCAGGAAGCATCAAGTCCAGCAAAATCAAATCATAGATCCCGCTTTCTGCTTCATAAAGACCTTCTTCTCCGTCAAAGACCTGCATGACGTCCGCAAAATCATCTAAAAAATCAAATACTGAATTTGATAAACCAAGGTCATCTTCGACCAATAGAATTTTAATCATTGTCGTATCCTCTTCTCTTTCGTGAGTGAGTCTTTCTAATCTATTCTTAACCATTATAACACGACTTGCCTTCATTTCCTATAGTTTAGAACTTGGTTTGATGATCAAATTCAGCCTGCCTGAGGAAGGCTAATTCTATGAGTTTGTCGTGTTTTCTTTGTTACTTTGACTGTCACTCGTCTTGTTTTTATTTTTTGAATTCTTCTTATTGGACTTTTTAGAGGACCCCTGGTTCCCTTCTTGTCCGCCATATTGGTTCATGCCATTTTCTGGACCATTCCCTTGTGGGCCACCATTGCCTTCTTGTGGCATTTGACCCGGACCGCCACCTTGCGGGCCACCTTGGCCTTGGCCACCACCTTGTGGAGCACCGCCTTGATGTCCGCCATCCTGTGGGCCACCATTTTGCTGGTTTCCTTGTGAAGCATGGCCATTTTGGCTATTTTGTTGCTGATTGGATCCTTGGTTCTGACCCATTTGGACCGGTTGAGAAAATTGTTGGTTATTGGAAGATTGCGAGGCGATGACACCGACACCAAAGCCACTTCCAGCACCGACCAACAATCCACCAACTGCTGCCATGCCAATCCACCACTTAGGACTTCGTTTTAGGACAACCATTTTTTCTTTGGATTCTTGCGTTTCGACTACTTGTTTTGTTTCTTTTTGATTCATTTTTTTACCTTTTATCTTTTTGTACAAGTACTTATCTTTTAAAATTTAAAGGGAGCTCGATCCTTTAGTAAGGCGATTATACTTTAGGAGTCTTAAGCCTGCCTAAATTTTTACTTAAAAAATCCTAAAACAAGTGTGGGCTATTGACAGGTTGAGCCTCTTATTGTAGAATAGTTACCATAAAATAAATAAGAGGTTAACTGTTATGAAGAAAATCTTTCCCTTAGTACTCATCTCCATTGGAGTGGCCATGATCTCCGTCCTATCTCAATTCACCATTCCATTTGGTCCAATTCCTTTGACCCTACAGACACTCATGATCGGGATCATCGGGACCATCTATAAACCCAGCCATGCCTTTGTCACAGTCTGCCTCTACCTGCTTTTAGGCTTCTTAGGCTTTCCAGTATTTGCCGGAGGTGCTGGTGGTGCTTCGCATTTCCTTGGTCCTACTGCTGGTTTCCTCCTCTTCTTCCCATTCCGAGCATGGATCACGTCTCTATTTACCAATGCTAAATCCAGCATTTTCACTATCTTTTTGGCCAATCTCCTCAGTAGTGCTCTCCTCTTTGTGTCAGGAGCTATCGGCTTTATGCTGGTCACGCATACTGATATCCAAAAAGCATTTGCTTTGGTCGTTGCTCCCTTTATCCTTGCAGACCTCATCAAACTGATCATCATCACGATCACCAGCAAGGCAATTTTTGCCAGTCTCAAACACCACTGGTATTTCAAATAATACACAAAGTCCACTAAAAAATCGATACAGAAATTTCTGTATCGATTTTTTTAATTCTATTTTGTCGCAAGGATAGCGGCTTCTACTGCTGCTTTTTCCCGTTGAATCAAATCCACACGCGCTGCGATTTCCTTGATTCCCATGCTGATGTTTCGGCTGATAGCCATATCAGACAATTGTGGTTCAAAGAAGGCTTTGAATTCTGCTAAGCGCTCTGCTGTTTTGAAGGTATTGGCTGGGTAGATGACAAACTTGTCAAAGCTCATGTCTCCGCCAAGGGCTGCTTTGACCCATTCCCAATTTTCACGCGCCCAAGTCCAGGCAGATTCTTGAGTGAACTCATGGTGTAAGAAGGTGAAATACCAACTCATTGCCAAGTCTTGTGGTTTCACAACATCCTTGTTCTTCCACTCTGTCAAAATCTTTTCAACTGTGTCTGCATCGGTTGTATAAGCCAAAGCTGTAGACAATTGACGCTTGAAGTTACCATCTGTCGCTTGAGCATAAGTGTTCAAGTACAAATCAGTTAATTCTTTGCTTTCATGGTGTTTGATTTGGTTAATCAAGATTTGCAAACGAATAGCGGCTGGAAGCTTGCTGATATCCTCTGCATGGGCTGCATAGATTTCACTTGCTTTAGCGCTTGCTTTGGCATCGTCTCCCTTGATCATATTTGAAATAACCAATTGACGAACCATTTCATCTTCATCGGCTTCTCCGGCTTTTGGTTCAAAACCAAGGCGTTCAAAGTTGAATTGGTTGAAGGTTACGAGCAATTTCTTATAAGCTGCTTCTACTTCAGTTCCTTCATCCACAAAGAGGCTGAGACCTTGAAGGATTGATGAAACTGCAGATACAACCAAATAAGAGCTTTCTTGGGTCAATTTCTCGATGACTGGTAAGAGGCTTGCATAAGAGATGACACCACTTTCTGCCAAGAGACGGCGTTCTTGAAGGATTTGTTGTTTGCTCAAGTTATCCAAGGAAGCCATGTTGTCTACAATCGCATCCAAGAGCTCTCCTTGGTAATCGGTAATGTAGTGAGCTGTATTTTCCGTATTGAAACGAAGCGGTTCACTATTTGCAGCAGCAAGGGCAGCATAACCTGGGATTTCAAGGGTTTCTGTTTCAAGTGTATCTGGAATACCAGACCAGTTGCTGTTCAATGGCACAACCCATTGACAGCCTTGATCTTCATGTTCCCCAATGAAGAATTGTTTTTGGCTGATCTTCAAGGTATCATTTTCTACCACTGCTGTAAGGACTGGATAACCAGGCTGTTCCAACCAAGAATCCATGAAGGCTGCTACATCACGGCCAGATGCATCACCTAGGGCATTCCAAAGGTCACGACCGATAGTATTGCCGTATTGGTGTTTTTCAAAGTAAGCTTTGAGACCTTTACGGAATGCGTCATCCCCTAACCAGCGACGAAGCATATGCATGAGACGGCTACCTTTCGCGTAGACGATAGCTGGGTCAAAAAGAGTATTGATTTCATCAGGGTGTTTAACTTCCACATGAACAGATTGAACACCATCGGTTGCATCGCGTTTCAAGGCCAATGGAACACCTGTTGTTTGGAAGTCTTCGAAGATATTCCAGCTTGGTTCGATGGCATTGACAGATACATATTCCATCATGTTGGCAAAACTTTCGTTCAACCAGAGGTCATCCCACCATTTCATGGTTACTAGGTTACCAAACCATTGATGAGCCAATTCGTGAGCGACTACAAGAGCAACTTGTTGACGACTAACTGCAGTTGAGTTTTCATCTACAAGGAGATAGACTTCACGGTACGTCACCAAGCCCCAGTTTTCCATCGCTCCAGCTGAGAAGTCAGGAAGCGCTACATGAAGGGATTGAGGAATTGGATACTTCACGCCATAATAGTCTTCATAAAATTCGATGACTCGTACAGCGACATCAAGAGAAAATTCTAAGTTTTTCAACGGATGGGCCTTGGTTGAATAGATACCTACGAGAGTGCCATTTTTTGTTTTGGCTGTGATCCCTTGAAGATCTCCGGCAGCAAAGGCAAGGAGGTAAGAAGACATCCGTGGAGTCGTAGCAAATTTCCAAATTCCTGTTTCTTTGCGGTTTTCCACATCGATTTCAGGCATATTTGAGAGGGCAATTTCCCCTTCTTCTTGGTCAAATTTCAAAGAAAGATCAAACGTTGCTTTAGCTTCAGGCTCGTCCACACTTGGAAAGGCTTCACGCGCAAAATGGCTCTCAAACTGAGTTGAGAGGACTTCCTTCTTCACACCATCAATACTGTAGTAAGATGGGTAAATCCCTGTCATATTGTCTGTGATCTTACCAGAATAGGTCAGAGTAACTGTCACTTGACCTGTGCCTTCCAATTCAACATAAACTGCTTCATTGGCATCATCAACCGTAAATGGACGAGCTTGACCTGCTACTTCTACTGTTTCAATGGTCAAATCCTTTTGGTGAAGCGAGATCTTGTCCGCCTTGGCTTGACCTGTGATCACCACACGACCGCTAAAGGTCTTAGTTTTACGACTTAAATCCAAAAACACTTCATAATGTTCTGGAACGAATGTTTCTACAAAATGTGCAACTGCTTGCATAATTTCCTCCTTTAAATGTTTCACGCTTTTCCAATCAAAAGCCCTAATAAAACTATTTTATCACAAAGTTGGGATAAAAGAAAAGACAAGCATGACAATGCCTGTCTGAGATCGAAAAGACTCCAAGATCTTACATTTCGATAATTTTACCTGTTTCAAAGTAGACTACCCATTCACAGATATTTTTTGCATAATCTCCGATGCGTTCCAAGAAGTTGATCACTTGGAAATAATCACGTCCCGTCACGATGGACTCTGGATTTTTCCGAATTTCTTCTGTTGCTAATTCTTGGATGCTATCGAAATAATGGTTGATGACTTCATCTCGTGAAGCAACTTCATAGGCCAAATCCACATCGCCTTTGAGGTAAACATCAAGTGTTGCTTCGACAAAATCTTTGACTTCACGGCCCATCTTGCTGATTTCTTCTTCAACAGATTGGATACGGACTTCCCCTTTCATGCGAATCGTTGCCTTGGCAATCGATACAGCGTGGTCCCCCATCCGCTCCAAGTCAGAAACTGCTTTTAAGACGGTCATCACGACACGAAGGTCTTGTGAAACCGGCTGTTGAAGAGCAATAATCTCAAAAGATTTGCGCTCAAGCTTCACTTCGTATTCGTTGATCTCCGCATCATCTTCGATGACCTGGCGGGCCAATTCACGGTCATGGGTCACGAAAGCACGAACTGTACGGTTGATCTGACTCAACACTTCATTTCCCATTGCATAAAACTGGTTATGCAACTTCTCTAAATCTTCTTCAAATTGAACTCGTAACATTTTATTTTCTTCCTATCCAAATTTACCAGAGACATAGTCTTCTGTTTCTTTCTTAGCTGGGTTCAAGAACATTTCATTGGTGTCATTGTACTCAATCAAATCCCCATCCAAGAAAAAGGCTGTTTTATCGGAAATCCGACTTGCTTGTTGCATGGAACGTGTCACCAAGAGCATGGTGTAGCGGTCTTTTAGTCCATACAAGGTTTCTTCAATCTTCCCAGCTGAAATTGGATCCAGCGCTGAAGTTGGCTCATCCAAAAGAATAATCTTTGGACTGGTCGCAAGGACCCGCGCCACACAGACCCGCTGTTGCTGACCACCAGAAAGTCCGATAGCTGAATCATGCAAGCGATCCTTGACTTCATCCCAGATGGATGCGCGTTTCAAAGAGGTTTCAACTGCTTCGTCCAAGACAGCCTTGTCCTTGACACCATTAATCATCAAGCCATAGGTCACATTATCATAAATGGACATTGGGAAAGGATTGGGCTGTTGGAAGACCATTCCGATTTCCTTACGCAATTCGACCGTATCGGTCCGTGGTCCGTAGATATTATGTCCATTGTAGAGGATAGTTCCTGTAGTGGTGACCTCATGGTTGAGGTCGCCCATGCGGTTAATGGCTTTTAAAAGGGTAGATTTCCCTGATCCTGAAGGACCAATCAAGGCTGTAATCTCCTTTGGAGCAAAGTCCAAGGAGACGCTATTTAGAGCCTTCTTTTTATTGTAATAAACCGACAAGTCCTTGACTTGCAAAATTGGTTCTGTCATTCTATTTTCCTTTTTGTTGTCATTTTACTTTATCCAAAGTGACCCGATACATAATCGTTGGTCGATTGCAATTTCGCATTTTGGAAAATATTCGAAGTCTTATCGTACTCGATGAGGTTTCCTAGGTAGAAGAAACCGGTATAATCGCTAGCACGGGCTGCTTGTTGCATGCTGTGGGTCACGATGACAATGGTATAATTCTTCTTCAACTCAAGCATGGTTTCTTCTAATTGCGCTGTTGCGATCGGATCAAGCGCTGAAGCTGGCTCATCCATGAGTAAGATATCTGGCTTCACAGAGATGGCCCGTGCGATACAAAGTCGTTGCTGTTGGCCACCTGAAAGTGTCAAGGCTGATTTATGAAGGTCATCCTTGACCTGATCCCACAGAGCTGCCTGTTTCAAAGAAGTTTCGACCAATTCGTCCAAGATCTTCTTGTCTTTCACCCCAGCGCGTTCATGCGGGAAGGTGATGTTTTTATAAATCGATTTGGCAAAAGGATTGGGCCGTTGGAAAACCATCCCAATATGCTTACGCATTTCATAAACATTGATATCTGGACGATTGACATCGATTCCTTCATACCAAATTTCACCCGTTACACGCGCAATATCGATGGTATCATTCATCCGGTTCAAACTACGGAGGTAGGTTGATTTCCCAGATCCTGAAGGACCGATCAAGGCTGTAATTTTATTCTTTTCAAACTGCATGTCGACGCCTTTAATGGACTCGTTCGTTCCATAATAGACATGCAAATCTTTGGTCGATAGGACCACCTTTTCTTCAGGAAAAGTAATGATGTGTCTCTCATCCCAATTGTATTTTGACATTTCTTCTCCTTTAAGCAGATGTTAGTTTTTTATGGAGGTAACTTCCGAGTTTGCGCGCTCCAAAGTTAAAGATCAAGATAAAGATCAAAAGAACGGCGGCAGAACCGGCTGAGACTTCGATCGAGTCTGGAATGGTTCCTTCACTGTTGACCTTCCAGATATGGACAGCCAAGGTTTCAGCCTGACGGAAGATCGAAATTGGACTGGTCACACTAAAGATATTCCAGTTTGACCAATCAAGGGCTGGAGCCGATTGACCTGCTGTATAGATCAAGGCAGCGGCTTCCCCAAAGATCCGTCCAGAGGCCAAGACAACCCCAGTGATAATACTTGGAAGAGCTTCTGGTACCACGACATGAATCACAGTTTCCCAGCGAGACAAGCCCAGTGCTAGACCTGCTTCGCGCTGCGTATGGTGGACGTGTTGCAAGCTATCTTCGATATTGCGAGTCATCTGTGGCAGGTTAAAGACGGTTAAGGCCAAGGCTCCTGAAATGATCGAAAATCCATATTTGAACTGAACAACGAAGACCAGGTAACCAAAGAGACCTACAACGACAGATGGCAAAGAAGACAAGATCTCAATACAGGTACGAACCAAATTGGTCAAGCGACCTTTTTTAGCATACTCAGAGAGGTAAATCCCAGCTCCAAGAGAAAGTGGGAAGGAAATCACCAAGGTAATGACCAAGAGGAAGAAGGAATTATACAATTGAATTCCGATCCCTCCTCCTGCTTGGTAAGAAGAGGATTTCCCAGTCAAGAAGTGCCAAGATACATGAGGCAAGCCACGGACCAAGATATAAAGGATCAATGAGGCAAGAATCGCAACGATGATCCCTGAAATAGCATACAGCACTCCTGTGGCAATTTTATCCATTCGTTTAGCGTGCATAGTTCTTCTTACCTCTTTCTTTCGTAATCAGTTTAATCACACTGTTAAAGGCAAGACTCATGAGGAGCAATACCAAGGCAAGTGACCAAAGAACATTGTTATTGACCGTACCCATGACGGTATTTCCGATTCCCATGGTCAAAATAGAGGTGAGGGTGGAAGCTGGTGTCGTGAGCGAGGTTGGTACCACTGCCGAGTTTCCGACCACCATCTGGATAGCCAAGGCTTCCCCGAAGGCACGCGCCATACCAAAGACAACCGCTGTAAAGATTCCAGAGCGAGCTGCCTTGAGCGTGACATGCCAAATGGTTTGCCAGCGTGTCGCACCCATAGCCATACTAGCTTCCCGGTAATGACGGGGCACAGCTCGGAGGCTATCGGTCGTCATAAAGGTAACAGTTGGCAGGATCATAACAAAGAGGACAAAGACCCCTGAGAGTATCCCAAAACCAGTCCCTCCAAAGAGACTACGGGTGAAAGGGACAACGACTTGAAGACCAATGAATCCATAAACAACTGAAGGAATCCCCACTAGGAGCTCAATGGCTGGTTGCAAGAAACGAGCTCCTTTAGGAGAGACTTCTGTCATGAAAACTGCTGCACCAATGGCAAACGGCGTTGCCAAGAGGGCAGAAAGCAAGGTTACAATAAAGGAACCTAGAATCATTGGTAGGGCTCCGAATTCCTTTGCAGCAGGATTCCAAGTACTCCCAAATAGAAAACTAAAGATATTGACTTTATTGACAAAGAAAGTCGATAAACCTTTTTGGGCCACGAAAATCAAAATCATGGCAACGACGACAACAATCAAACTCATACATAGAAAGGTAATGGTCTTCCCAAATTTTTCTAGGCGGGAGTTTTTTGATTTCGTCAGCATTTTTTTTGCTACTTCGTTCATTTTTTACCTAATTCTTTTATTTTTTTGTCACATTCCCTTTTAAATCACGGGTGACTTTCATATCATTGATTGGGATATAGCCCATCTTACCAACAACCTTTTGCTGGATCTCATCGGTCATCATGTAGTCAATAAATTTTTTAGACAACTCATTGGGTTTTCCTTTGGTATACATGTGTTCATAAGACCAGATTGGCCAGTTATTGTTGACAACATTGGCTTTGGTTGGTTCATAACCGTTAAGCTTCATGGTTTTGACACTGCTATCCAAGTAGGTAAAGGCCAGATAAGAGATGGCTCCTGGAGTCTGGGAAACGATATTTTTCACCATTCCATTAGAATCTTGCTCTTGGGCCTGCTTAGGTTGTTTGCCATCCATGATAATGGCATCAAAGACTGCACGGCTACCAGAACCTACTGCCCGGTTCACAATTGTGATCTCAAGATTTGGTCCTCCCAATTGCTTCCAGTTGGTATATTCACCCGTAAAAATCTTTCGCAATTGCTCAGTTGTCAAATTATCGACTGAGATATTTTTATTGGCAATGATCGCTGTCCCTGCTACGGCTACCTGGTGATCAACTAGACTAGAAGCATCAATCCCAGATTTTTCCTCGGCAAAGAGGTCACTATTTCCGATATCAACAGCGCCTGATTGAACTTGTGAAAGTCCTGTACCAGAACCTCCTCCTTGCACATTCACAATTTTACCTGGATGTTCCTCAATGTAGCGGTCCACTACTCCCTCAACTAGAGGTTGTAGGGCAGTCGAGCCAACAGCTGTAATAGACTCTCCACGATTGATCCAAGAAGCACAAGCAGATAAGCTTCCTGCTAATGCGATCGTCGCTAATCCTAAGACTAACTTTTTAGACGTTTTCAAATCATGTCTCCTTGATATTTCACTATTTCACTTATGATTTTGACAAGTTTTTTTCAAAAAAACCTGTACTTCCACTATATCATAGAACGGGTTCTTTGCCCAGCATTTTACCTAAAACGAAGCCCCTTTGGATAGAAATTTTTCAGGGTCTGTCCGGTCACTTTGGCAAAGCCCAAACCATTGCCTTCAACAAGGACCTGGTACCATCCATTTGGATGCGTTTCCTTCAATTGGACCGTCTCTCCCGCCACATAATGAACAAAGTCCTCAGGCGTGATCGAAACGGTCTCTTTGACCTCACTCGGTCTCAATGCTAGGCCAAGGGCAAAACTAGGTTCAAATCGATTTTTCTTGAAGGTCCCTAGGTGCAAACCATTTCGGGCAATTTTTACTTTGCGCAAATCTGGTAAACCAAGTGGAACCAAGTAGAGTTCATCTCCAAAAGTTTCGAGGACACCTTCTAGAGTGATCTTCAAGTGTTTCTTAGCAAACTCCTGCCACCATTTCTTTTGCTCCGCAGATAATTGGTCCTTTTTGGAAGGGATTTTGGCAGGACGATTCTCTCCTAGATAACGGAACTTAGCAACAAATTGTCCCTCCCCTTTAAAGAGATGAGGATACATACGCGCGGTTTCTGGATAGTCAATGCCTTCTGCCATACCATTGATCTTCTCGATCGTTTCCAGCTCCAGATCATAGTTTTCCAAAAGCCAGGATACGATCTCTTCATTTTCCTCTGGAGCCCAGGTACAGGTTGAATACACCAAGGAACCTCCTGGAACCAACATCTTGAGGGCATCCCCTAGAATCTCTCTTTGAAGGAGACTACACTCTCGGGGATAATCGATGGACCAATAGTCCATGGCATCTGGTTGCTTACGGAACATCCCCTCACCTGAACAAGGGGCGTCCAGTACAATCAGATCAAAAAAGCCTGAGAAAACTTTGGCCAGACGATCGGCAGACTCATTGGTTACCAATACATTTCGGGCACCAAAGCGTTCTACATTCTCTACAAGAATTTTCGAGCGGCCCTTGTGGATTTCATTGGAGACCAAAAGTCCCTGATTGTCCAAATAAGACAAGAGTTGGGTGGTCTTTCCGCCAGGAGCTGCGGCCAAGTCCAGGACCTTCATTCCTGGTTTCGGCTGGGCGACTTGGGCCACTATCTGAGCTGCTGGCTCTTGCGAATAGACCAAGCCCGTTGCGTGCTCAATGGATTTTCCTGAGACCTTTCCATAATGTCCCCAAGGAGTATTGGGAATCGGATCATAAAATGCTTTTTGAGCTTCTTTCAAAGGATTAGTCCGAAAGGCCGATACTGCTTCTTGTTCAAAGGTCGCAAAAAAAGCAGCAGCATCCTCACCTAGAAGATGCTGGTATTTTTCTTTAAAACCATTGGGAAAATTCATTTAACTTCTCCCTTTCTTAAGATAGGTTTGAATTTCTGTTAACTTCACTTTTGGAACCATCATAATGGGTTCCACTGACTGGTAATTAGGTTTATCTCCATTTAGATTTAAAACGGTATAGCCCAACTGTTCCCCCATGATCGCAGCTGCGGCATAATCCCAAGGCCAGATGTAGCTAAAATAAGCTAGAATCCCACCTGAGAGAATTTTTGAAAAACTAATACCGGCACTTCCGTAGACCCGAATGCCCAGGGAATCCATACCAAGATCTGCCATGCCCCAGTCATTTTTCTCAAGCATACCGACATTTGAAGCAATCAAAAAGTTTTCCAGAGGTTGGTCCACAAAGGGTGTCAGTTCAACCTCATTGCGATAAACAGGGAATTCTCCACCCCCGTAAAAAAGGTGATCCCGCATCACATCGTAGATCAGGCCAAACTGACCAATTCCGTCTTCAAAATAGGCCACCATCACCGCAAAATCTTCCTTTTGGGTCACAAAATTATTGGTCCCATCAATTGGATCAATCACCCAAACAGATCCTTCTGAAATCGGTGAACGAAGGCCATCTTCCTCCGCAAAAATCCGATCTTCTGGGTAGCGATGTGTGATTTTATCGACCAAATCCTTTTGAACCTGTTGGTCCATCTGGGTTACTAAATCTGTCGGCCCTGTCTTCTTTGAGATCATCAAGTCATCATGGAGATGAAGACGCAAGTAGTCTCCAGCCTCTAAAACGATTTGTTTGGCAAACTCTAATTTATTCTTCAAGAGAAAACCATCCTTCCTCTTTTTGCTTTGCAGCCTGGGTCGCACGATAGAGAGAATAACCGCTCACTTCTTCGAACTCCCGTCCAAGACGCTTTTCTTCTCCGATACTAGGCACGACCTTCTTAAAAGCGCGGTAGGCTTCCATGTATTCTTTGGCCTCTACCTTACTTTCATAGGCTTCTTCAACTTTATTGAAAAAAGAAAGCACTGAAGCAAGCTCTTCAGTGCTCCACGATAAGTCCAGTGGGTAACTATAATTTTTTTGCATTCGACATACTTCTTAGTTTATTTCTGCTCTTAGAGTGGCAGAGCGTAACTCTTGTTTGCGATAACTCCGTGGCAAGAAGGCCCGAATTTCGTCTTCGTTAAAGCCAATCTGCATGCGTTTGTTATCTAAAATAATCGGTCTCCGCAAGAGACTTGGATTTTCCTCAATCAGATGGATCAAGGCTGAGATGGATAAATCTTCAACATCAACATCCAATTTTTGAAAAATTTTTGAACGAGTTGAAATAATGTCGTCTGTTCCGTTTTCGGTCAAGGCCAATATACTTGTCAACTCCTGTTTGCTCAAAGGACTTGTCATAATATTGTGTTCTTTAAATGGAACATCGTGCTTTTTTAACCAAGCCCGAGCTTTTCGACATGATGTACAACTCGGCGATAAAAATAATGTAATCATGTGGTTCACTTCTTTTTTTATATATAACTATCTGACTCTATTATACAAAAAAAATAGGTGCTTGAAAAGCGCTTTTTTGATTTCTCGACGATTTTTCTGAATTTCAGTGGAAAAAAGAAATCCCTTTCATTTTTCCCAAGAAGAGGCCCGAAAAAAGAGAGTGGGACAGAAATCGGTAATTCGTTAGAATTCGATTTCGTCGTCCCACCTCCGCACAGTTGAGTAGGGCTGTAAAAGCTGATGAAATCAGCGTAGTAGAGCCCACTCAACCACTGCGTCTTGTTCGACAATCCAAAAACAATTGAGAGGCTAGGACTTTTGTCCCAGCCTCTTGGTCCAGTTTCGTGAAACTGCTTCATCTTCTTCTAGTTGCGCCACTAGTTGATCGATCCCATCGAATTTGACCATTTCTCGAATCTTATCTAACCAATGAATGGTCAGGGTATGACCGTAGATATCTCCTGTAAAATCAAAGAGATTGACTTCGAAACGAAGCTCTTTCCCATCAAAGGTGACATTTTTCCCGACAGAAGCCATCCCACGGTAGGTCTGCCCTTTAAAATCGACATTGACTACATAAACGCCATCTGATGGGAGATAGGTCCGATCAATCGGTGCTAGATTAGCGGTAGGATAGCCAATGGTACGGCCACGTGCATCTCCGTGCACGACGATTCCCCGACTGGATAAAGGGTGACCAAGTAGACGGGCAGCTTCTTTGACGCGTCCTTCTAGGATAGCTTGACGAATGCGGGTTGAACTAATCTTTTCCCCCTGATCCAATACAGGAGAAATGACTTCCACTTGACCATCAAAATAAGCAGCTAAGTCAGAGGCCGTTTTCTTATCAGAGCCAAAACTATAATCAAATCCAGCAATTAAAACTCGGGCTCTCAAGGCTTTGACAAATTGATCGACAAATTCTTTGGCGGTTTTAGAAGCAAAATCGGTCGTAAAATCAATGAGGAAGAGCTCATCCACACCTAGTTCGTTTAATTTTTGGAACCGATCCTCAGGACTCTGCAAATGAAGCAGTAATTCTGGTTGGTAGCGAACAAAGGCTAACTTAGGAGATTCAGGGAAGGTTAACAAAGCGACCTTCAAGCCTTTTTCATCCGCTATCTGACGCGCCTTTTTAAAGAGTTCTTGATGCCCCAGATGCAGGCCATCAAAGTAGCCCAGAACCAAAACTGTCTCATTCTCCAAATGGATCTGGTTAGCAGTAGTTATCGTACGAATATTCATGAATTTATTGTAACACACTTTCTGTGAGAAAGACTTTTCGAGGTTTGTAAAGTTCTTCTCTTTTTTCTAAAATGGCTACCAATTTTCCTTGGTAAAAAGCAGCCAACTCTCTGGAGTCACTCTCAACAGGAATAAAGCGTCCCACTTGGACTTCGCCAACCTCTTCTACTGTCAGCTCTACTTTTTCCAGATCACCCGTCCCAATTTCAAGTGGATGAAGGAAGCTCAAATCGCCTTGGGCTACTTTTTCAGCCACTTCTTCCAAGGTCAGGGCATCAGCCAGTGACAAACCGGCAGCACTGGTCCGTGTCAGATGAGACATATGGGCAGCATAGCCCAGTTTCTGACCAAGGTCCACAGACAAGGTCCGGATATAGGTGCCCTTGCTGCATTTGACCCGGAAACGAAAACGGGCTAGACCTTCCTCGTAGCCAATCTCACTGGTGCGCGTAAAGTCATAAATGGTTACCTGCCGGACAGGGCGTTCCACTTCTTCTCCTGCCCGCGCATATTCATAGAGCTTACGTCCATTGACCTTGACAGCGGAATACATAGGTGGTACTTGCTCGATTTCTCCCACCATTTGGGCAATCATGCGATCGACCTCTGCTGCATCTAAAGGGGATTCCACTGGGGTCCGCTCTACGACTTCCCCACTGGCATCCTCCGTCGTGGTAGAAAATCCCAAAGTGATTTCTCCTTCATAGACCTTGCCTTCATCTTGCATAAATTCGACCATCCGGGTCGCCTTGCCAACTGCAATCGGAAGCACTCCCACCACATCTGGATCCAGCGTTCCCCCATGGCCGATCTTCTTAGTTCCTAAGATTTTTCGCAGTTTAAAGACCACATCATGTGAGGTCATGCCTGCTTCTTTTTTAACATTGATAATTCCGTCCATCTGATTTGCTCTTTCTAACTCTTGTGTGACCATCCGGGACACCGACCCTTTATTATATCATGAAACAAGACTTCTTGTCCCTCTTTCTCCCTCCCCATGAGCTTCCAAAAAATCCCGTAGCAGATTTCAGACTTTTTAAAATGGGTTTGATACAATAGAAAGCGAAAGAAGGTGTAACATATGTTAATGTATGATGTTATTGTGATTGGATTTGGTAAAGCTGGTAAAACACTCGCAGCGAAATTATCAAGCCAAGGAAAAAAAGTCGCTCTGATTGAAAAGAGCAAATCTATGTACGGTGGTACTTGTATCAATATCGCTTGTATTCCAACCAAGACCTTGATTGTTGCAGCAGAAAAAGGCTTGGATTTTGAGCAAGCTATGAATGAGAAAAATGCAGTGACGACTCGTCTCAACGGCAAGAACTACGCAACCATTGCTGGAACTGGCGTAGACATTATCGACGCGACGGCTCGTTTCGTTTCTAACAAGGTCATCGAAATTCAAGCTGGAGATGAAAAGGAAGAATTGACAGCTGAAACCATTATTATTAATACTGGTGCTGTGCCAAATGTCCTTCCGATTCCAGGTTTGGCTGAAAGTAAATTTGCCGTGGATTCAACCGGCATTCAACGTTTGGAAAACCTACCTAAACGCTTGGGTGTCCTTGGTGGTGGACCAATCGGATTGGAATTTGCTCATCTCTATAATACCTTGGGCAGCCAAGTAACGGTATTGGATGCTTCTGAAACATTCTTGCCACGGATCGAGCCAAGTATTGCAGCTCTTGCAAAAGGCTACCTTGAAGAAGACGGTATTCAATTCTTGCAAGGCATTCATACCCAAGAAATCAAAGATGGCCAAAACAGCTTAACGGTTGTCACAGATAAGGGAGACTTTGAGTTCGATATCCTTCTCTACGCAACAGGTCGTAAGCCAAACACAGCTGGACTTGGTCTTGAAAACACAGACATCCAAGTCACTGATCGTGGAGCGATCCAAGTCAACCGTTATTTGGAAACCAGCGTCCCTGGTGTCTTTGCAGTTGGAGATGTCAATGGTGGCCCTCAATTCACCTACATGTCACTCGATGACTTCCGCATTGTCTTCAACTACCTCACAGGCGATGGTAGCTACAATCTCGAAACTCGTAGAAATTATGCGACAACACTCTTTATTGCTCCTCCACTTGCCCAAGTCGGCTTGACCGAGCAAGAAGCACGTGACAAAGAACTTCCAGTTGCTGTTAAAGAATTGCCAGTTGCTGCTATGCCACGCGGACACGTCAATGCAGACCTTCGAGGTGCCTTCAAAGCCGTGGTTAACCCAGAAACCAAAGAAATTCTTGGAGTGACGCTCTTTGGAGAAGCTGCAGGCGAAATCATCAACCTGATTACCATGGCGATGGACAACAAGATCCCTTATACTTACATCGCAAAACAAATCTTTACCCACCCAACCATGGCAGAAAACCTAAACGATCTCTTTGCGATTTAAATAAAAACGCTGGAAATTTTTCCAGCGTTTTTTAGTTTAAGAATCCACAGACAGCCTCTTGAAATGCTTTATTTTCTTCATAAAGAGCATGCCCAGAATGCTTAAGAATGAGGAGTTGACAATCCGAAATCGCTTTTGCCAGTTCCTTGGATCCGTCCACACCAATCACATCATCTTCAAGCGCACCAAGGACAAAGGTTGGACACTGAATTTCCTTTAAGACCTCACGGCTATTATGTTCCAGGCAAGACTGAGACTGAATGGCTATTCTATTTTCATCTTTGATTCGCCCCAAGCGACCCATAATATTATAAAGCAACCGCCACTTTTGATAGCTCTTTTGCGTATAGGAATGCTTTGCAATATCCAGCATGAGATGCTTAAAATTTCCAGATTGACTAAGTTTTTGCCAATGCTCAATTCGTTCTCTAGGAAGTTGACTAGGTTTTGCAGTGGTAACAGCTAAAATGATCTTTTGTACCTTTTCAGGGAAATCCGCCACCAACCATTGGGCAATCATTCCACCTTGTGAAATCCCCATAACATAAGCGGTATCTAGGTTTAGTGTCTCCATTGCTTCTGCTACATCTGCTGCCATATCCCGCGTCGTATAGCCCTGTCTCAACTCATTGATTCGAGAAAAAACATAGATCTTATATCGCTTAGCAAGTAGACGATACGAGAGAGAAAAGAGCTGTGCCTTTCCTTTAACGGTCTGTAACCCATCCCCCAAGCCTGGTATAATTACTAGAGCGTCCTTTCCTTTTCCAAATGTCACATAGTCCATGGTTTTCCCATTCATGGACAAGGTAGCGTTCTTAGCTGAATACAAAGATTATTCTCCTTTCAGAGCATCAAACTTAGCTTTCATGGTTGGATTTTTCCGAGTCAATTTTTTAACGGAAACATCATCCAACTTGTTGTTAGCGAGGCGAAGTTGGTTTTCTGATGTGGTGAGGAATTTCTTGACTTCTTCCATCCGCTTGATGGCTTTGTCGATTTCATCGATAGCCTTGCCAAAGTTGACAGAAGCCGAATTGTAGTTCTTAGCAAAGGCTACTTTAAAGGCATCTAGGTCCTCTTCAAAGTGGGTAATATCAATATTTTGTTCACGGACAAGCGCCAATTCCTGCTTGTATTTAAGGGAATTAAGGGCCGCATTACGCAGGAGCCCAATGATCTGGATAAAGAACTGAGGACGGACGACATACATCTTCTCATACTCGTGGCTGACATCGACAATCCCTGTGTTAAAGTAGTCGTTATCTGCTTCAAGCATGGTCACTAAAACCGCATACTCACAGTTCTTTTCTCGACGGTCCTTGTCCAATTCCTTGTAGAAATCGGCATTCTTATGCTTCTTCTCTGTCCCGTCGGCTTCATTCTTCATCTCAAACATGATGGAGATAATCTCCACCCCATTTTCATCGCACTCGCGGAAGATAAAGTCGCCTTTAGACCCACGCGCAGAGACCTTGTTGTCCTTTTCAAAATAGGCATTTGGAAAGGCAAAACTGCGAACCTTGTTGAATTCACTTTCCGCATACTGCTCCAGACTTTCCCCGATGGCCTTGGTTGATTGTTGGGCCTTAAAATTCTTGTAGAACTCGACCTGTTCATTGGCCGCCTTTAGCTGAGCCTCATAGTTTTGCTTAACAGAAGTCAGAGAAAGCTCGTTTTCTTTTTCTTGTAATAGGAGCTGATTTTTGACCTGATCTCTTTCTTTCTCTAGATCAGACAGTGTTTTTTGCAGTTGATTCTCATGCTCCAAGCGCAAGGTGGCCAACTGATTTTCCAGTGCTTGCACTTCTTTTTCTTTCTCTAGCAGGCTTTGGCTAGCCGTTTGCTCCACCTCTTTTTTGGCCAATTCTTTTTCGGTATCAAACTGTTGAATCTGGTTCTGTAACTGGGCAATTTCTTGGTCCTTCTTTGCTAACTTCTCTTGCTGTTCATTAAGGGCCTTTTGCTCAGCTAAAGCCAACTCTTGCCGAATCCGCTCATGAATTTCCTTGTCAAACTCAGCTGTCCGTACCTGTGACAAGAGTTCGCTGTATTGACTTTCGTTGACTGTAAAGACTTCCCCACAGTTGGGGCACTTGATTTCGTTCATAGCATGCCTCTTTCTCTATTCTTAGTATATTATATCATGCCACCTGTAAAATCAAAACCAGCAAGCTAAGCTTACTGGTTTCAGTTTATTTCTTTTCAATCGGAGCAACACTGGCCAAGAGTTTTTTGAGCCCCACTTCTGGGAAGTTGATCTTGAGTTCTTGGGTACTACCACTACCAGATACTTCAAGCACGGTTCCTTCACCCCACTTCTTGTGAATGGCAATGTCGCCAATGGACCAAGCGACGCTCTCTTTGGCACTAGAACGGTTGCTATTGCCAAAGGGGAGGCTTGAGGACGTGAGGGTACTTGGAGCTGCTTGTCTCTTGCGCTCTTGAAGGGCTTGTGACAGGCTCATCCCTTTTCCAAAGGTCGTTCCGCCTCCATTGCTATAAGAAGCCTTAAAGCTAGTGTTGGCTGGACGAGCTAATCCTTGGTAGGACAATAAATCCGAGCTAATTTCATTGATGAAACGCGTTGGCCTGTTGTAGCTAGTCCGTCCAAAGAGCAAACGTGAGTTGGCATTGGTCAAGAAGAGAACCTTCCCTGCCCGTGTAATACCTACATAAGCCAGACGACGTTCTTCTTCTAACTCATCTGGATCCTCAGCCGCACGACTAAGAGGAAAGACATTTTCTTCCATTCCAATCAAGAAGACGACTGGGAACTCCAATCCCTTAGCCGCGTGAAGAGTCATCAAGGTCACTTCTGAAGTTTCTTGGGCCCCATCATCTGTATCGGCAATCAAAGCCAAATCGTTCAAGAAACGACTCAAGGTTTCCACGCCTGATTCGTCGTCGACGGTTTCCCCGTTTTCATCAAAATTCTTGGTAACAGACAGGAACTCTTGGATATTCTCGATGCGGGCCTGACTTTCCAAATTCCCCTGATTGGTTAGAGCCGTCATATAGCCCGTCTTGTCAAGGACTTCTTCGACCAACTCTGTAATGGTCAGCTGGTCCAATCTTTCTCTCAAATCAAGAATGAGATTGGCAAAGTCCCAGATGGCTTGGGCAGCCTTTCCTTTGATGCCTGACAGCATGATGTTGGCTGAAGCATCCAGGAGCGAGGACTCTTGCATTTGAGCAAAATCGCGAATCTTATCCACTGTACCTGGCCCGATTCCCCTCTTGGGTTCATTGATAATACGCTCAAAACTGATATTGTCACTGAGGTTGGCAATCAAGTTCAGATAAGCAATGACATCCCGAATTTCCTTCCGGCTGTAGAACTTGGTGCCCCCTACCATGGTGTAGGGAATGTTAGACTTGAGTAGCGCTTCTTCAATGGTCCGTGACTGGGCATTGGTCCGATAGAGAACCGCAAAATCACGGTGTTTGTAGCCAGCTTCGCGACTAAGCTCTTCAATCGTTTTAGCAACAAAGACTGCTTCATCCTGCTCGTCATTAGCCCGGTAATAGACAATCTCTTCCCCGTCTTCATTTTGTGTCCAGAGATTCTTCGGACGGCGGTGGCGATTGTTTTTGATGACATCATTGGCTGCTTGCAAGATCGTCTTGGTCGAGCGATAATTCTCTTCTAGGAGGACGACCTTAGCTTCCTTATAATCCTTCTCAAAGTCCAGGATATTCTGCATATCTGCTCCCCGCCAGCCATAAATAGACTGGTCCGCATCCCCAACGACACAGATATTTTTAAAGCGTGAAGCCAAGAGTTTGACCAACTGGTATTGGGCATGGTTGGTATCTTGGTACTCATCCACGTGGATGTATTGGAACTTCTGCTGGTAATAGGTCAGCACATCTGGATGCTGATCAAAAAGACGCAAGGTCAGCATGATCAAATCATCAAAGTCCACTGCTTCTGACTGACGGAGTTCCTTTTGATAAGCCTCATAGCACTTAGCAACGATCTGGGTATACATATCTCCAGCCTGGGCAGCATAGGCCACTTCATCGATCAGGTCATTTTTGGCATTGGAAATAGTCCCCAAGATGGTCCGTTCATTCCATTTTTTAGGATCCAAGTTCAAGGACTTCAAAATCCGCTTCATCAAGGTCCGTTGCTCACCTGGATCGACAATGGTAAAATTGCGATTGTAGCCAATATGATCCGCATCGCGTCGAAGGATACGCACACACATGGAGTGGAAGGTGGCGATCAAGCAATCTTGGGTGGCTGGATTTAACTGGTAAGCTCGCTCTTTCATCTCCCGAGCGGCTTTATTGGTAAAGGTAATGGCCAAAATATTCCAAGGATTGACCATTTTTTCATCGATCAAGTAAGCGATCCGGTGGGTCAGGACACGTGTCTTACCAGAACCAGCTCCCGCCATGATCAAAAGGGGACCTTCTGTCGTTTGGACCGCCTCTGCCTGGCGATCATTCATACCATTCAATAAAGGATTCATCTCATACTCCTCATTCATTCAATCGTTCTATTATACCACATTTTCGCCCTTTCTCCTTTTGGAAACAGTTGGCATCATTTGAATTTTGCACTCAAAAAGGCTATAATAAAGGCTTAAGAAGAACGAATATTTCCTCATTAACAACGATCCAAGTTTTTCGCTTAGGAGGAAATCTACAGAAGCCTGGAGGAGTTATCAGTGAATCAATCACAAAGTAATTTAAAACTAGCCGAACGTGGAGCCCTGATCAGTATTGTCGCCTACCTGATTCTTTCCGCAGCTAAATTAGCAACAGGACATCTCCTTCACTCCTCCAGTTTGGTCGCGGATGGTTTTAATAACTTATCCGATATTATCAGTAACGTCGCCCTTCTCATCGGCATTCGCATGGCCCGCCAGCCAGCTGACCGCGACCACCGATTTGGTCATTGGAAGATTGAAGATCTAGCTAGCCTGGTAACTTCCATCATCATGTTTTATGTGGGCTTCGATGTCCTACGAGATACCGTTCAGAAAATCCTCAGTAGGGAAACCACTGTCATTGATCCTTTAGGGGCCATTGTCGGAGTTGGATCAGCCCTTGTCATGTTTGCGGTCTATCTTTATAACCGGACTTTAGCTAAGAAAGCTCAATCCAAGGCCCTCAAGGCAGCTGCCAAAGACAACCTGTCTGACGTGGTCACTTCTTTAGGAACCTCTGTTGCGATTGGAGCTAGTGCTCTTAACTATCCGATTGTGGACCAATTAGTGGCCATCGTTATTACCTTCTTTATCCTAAAAACTGCCTACGACATTTTCATTGAATCCTCCTTCAGCCTCTCCGATGGTTTTGATGAAAGTCTCCTGGATAAATACAAGGCGGCTATTCTGGAATTGCCAAAGGTCAGCCGGGTCAAATCCCAACGGGGACGGACTTACGGAAGCAACATTTACCTAGATGTCGTCATCGAAATGAATCCAGACCTCTCTGTTTATGAGAGCCATGCTATTACCGAAGAGGTCGAGCGCCTTCTCAAGGAACAGTTTGGCGTCTTTGATATCGATGTCCATGTGGAGCCAAGTTCTATCCCTGAAGATGAGATTCTGGACAATGTCCTTCTCAAATTAAAGACCTATGAGGAACGCTTGCAGGCTCAGCAGGAATACCAAACCCTCCTAGCAGACAACTTCACCCTCATCAATGAGTATGGCCAAGAAAGCCACAAAGAGGACCTGGTCCGTTTGCAGGAAGAACATCAAATTCCCTTTAAGAATTTCGAAATTGAATCTATCAGTCAAAAGACCAAATTGATTCGCTATGAGTTAAATGACCAGATCCATACCAGTCTCTGGCGGCGTCATGAACACTGGCAAAAGGTCTTTCACCAAATTACCAGTAAACAGAAAAAATAGAACCCTCTACCTCAATCTAACCAGAATAAAAAGCTACTGCAATTCTTTTTTGCAGTAGTTTTTTTGTAAGAAAAAATAGCCTTTCGGCTATTCTTCCACTTTTATAAATCCAAATTTATTGAGGGGATAGAGACGCAGATTCACGACTCCTTCGATCTGATTTTTATGGATATAACCAAACTCACGGCTATCTTCTGTATCTCCACGGTTATCATTTAAGACTAGATAAGTATCGGATGGTACACGACCAGCCTTGGTCCCTTTTAACTCTGATAAGAAGAAATCATCCGTATAATACCCATTACTCGTTGGAGCCGCCAAGTGTTTATTCAGCATTTTATTTAGGTAAGGTTCTGGTGTTGCCTGTCCATTCAAATAGAGGACGTCATCTACGTAGCTGACTTCATCGTTTTCTTTGGCAATGACACGTCCAAGGTATTCTTTTCCACCGACCTTGTATAAGACCAAGTCACTGAGATCTACCTGAGCATTTCTAGTCGCTATCACAAGATCTCCAGTTTTCACAGAAGCATTGGCCATTTTATCATTGATACTAAATGGATGAAATACAAAAATTCGAAGCAAAATCAGTGCCAAAACCAGTACACCAACAATGATGACATTTCTAATTAAATCTCTCCTTGGCATGTATGTCTCCCTTCCTTTTTATTTATTATACCATGTTTTTGATCTTTAAAAAAGAGAAAGTAAGCATTAGTGAGAATTCTTATCAACACACTACAGAAGAAAAAGAAAAACCTCGCGGCCGATCCTTTCGGACCAACCAGCAAGGCTTTAAGATCAAACTGTCTATTAACGTACTGTACGGATACGCATTGTGTTTGTACGAACTGCTTCACCAAGTGGTACACCTGCAACGATAACGATATCATCACCAGATTGTACAAGACCAGCTTCAACTGCTTTGCGTTCAGCAATTTCAAACATGTCATCAGTTGATGATGGAGCTTCTGTCAACATTGGGATAACACCCCAGTTCAACATCAATCCACGTTCTGTCAATTCGTCAAATGTCAATGCCAAGATATCAGCATTTGGACGGTATTTAGAAATCAAACGTGCTGTGTGACCAGTCTTAGTAAGAGTTACAACCAATTTGATGTCCATTGAGTTTGTAGCATCTTTAACAGCTGAAGCCATAACTTCTGTCTTAGAGTTACGTTCAAATGAATCTGAGTTCAAACGTCCATATTCTTTAAGAAGAGTTTGAGCGTTCTTGTCAATTGTAGCCATTGTTGTAACTGACTCAAGTGGGTATTTACCGTTTGCAGATTCACCTGAAAGCATTGTAGCATCAGTACCATCGATAACAGCGTTGAAAACGTCAGATACTTCAGAACGAGTTGCACGTGGTTTTTCAGTCATTGTTTCAAGCATGTTTGTTGCAGTGATAACAACTTTACCAGCAGCATTCACTTTAGTGATAATCATTTTTTGGTAAACTGGAACCATTTCAAATGGTACTTCGATACCCATGTCACCACGAGCAATCATAATACCGTCTGCAGCTTCAATGATTTCATCTAAATTATCGATACCTTGTTGGTTTTCGATCTTCGCAAACAATTGAACGTGACCGTTACCAGTTTCTTCACAAATTGCACGAACTTCATTTACGTCTTTTGCAGTACGTACGAATGAGATCGCGATGAAGTTGATACCTTGTTCCAAACCGAAGCGGATATCGTCGTTATCGCGTTCAGCAAGTGCTGGGAAAGGAATCTTAGTGTTAGGGATGTTCACACCTTTTTGTTTAGCAATGATACCGTCGTTTTCAACTTCAACAACAAATTCACGCTTTGCAGCATCTTTTTCTACAACGCGAAGACCCAATTTACCATCATCAACCAATACTTGGTGTCCAACTTCAACGTCATCAAAGATGTCAAGCGCACCAGCAACGTTCAATGCGATAACGTCACGAGTTGATTTGATGCCTTGTTTTGTAGCAACGCGAATACGTTCACCAGTTTTGTATGAGTACTCTTTAGCTTCGCCTTCGAACAATTCAGTACGGATTTCTGGACCTTTAGTATCAAGAAGGAAACCAACTTTTTTACCAGCGATTTCTTCTGCACGTTTAACAGTCGCCATACGTTCACCTTGTTCTTGGTGGTCACCGTGTGAGAAGTTGAAACGGAAAGTGTTAGCGCCAGCTTCGATCAATTTAGCAATGTTTTGTGCTGAAGCTTCAACATCCAGTTTTTCAGCCCAGTATCCATCTTCACCAAATTTTTTACCACCACGGATTTCTACCGCAGGACCCAAAGTTGCAACGATTTTTACACGTTTGTTCATGATATATATGACTCCTTTTTAAATATATCTGTCTTTTTAAGACAAGGTTAACGAATTTATGAAATAAAATTAAATTGAAGACAAGCTACGGTTCAACTCGGCAAGACCAAGATCAGCTTTATGTGGATTGTTTACCACAATCTTACCATCTTCTGTCAAGCTAAAGAGGGCTCCTTCTTCTGCTTTACCAAGGATTGGGTTTTCCACCATTTTTTCATTACGGATACCAACGGCTACACCACCGATTCCTTGTTTCAACAATTTAACAGCGTGTGCTCCCATACGTGAAGCAAGAACACGGTCACGCGCTGTAGGTGAACCACCACGTTGGATGTGACCAAGCTCAGTCACACGAAGGTCACTTTCATCACCAGCTTCTTTCAACGCTTTACCAAATTCATCTGCAGACATCACGCCTTCAGCCAAGATAATGATGTTGTGGGTACGACCTTTTGCGTAACCTTCTTTGATGCTCTCAACAACTTCTTCGATCTTGAATCCTTCTTCAGGGATGATGATTTCATCTGCACCAGATGCAATCCCTGCCCAAAGAGCGATATCTCCAGCATTACGTCCCATAACTTCAATTACGAAAGTACGGTGGTGACTAGATGAAGTATCACGGATCTTATCGATCGCGTCCATTGCAGTTGTGACTGCCGTATCAAAACCAATTGTAAAGTCAGTTCCGACGATATCGTTGTCGATCGTACCAGGAAGACCCACAGCTGGGAATCCAAGCTCAGTCAAGCGCATCGCACCATGGTAAGAACCATCTCCACCAATAACGACAACACCTTCGATCCCGTGTTTCTTCAATTGCTCGATCCCTTTTAATTGACCTTCGCGTTGTGCGAATTCAGGGTAACGAGCTGAATGAAGGAAGGTACCACCACGGGAAATAATATCTCCAACAGATGAGGCGTCAAGGGGCTGAATTTTACCAGCAACCATTCCCGCATATCCATCATAGATACCGAAAACTTCCATTCCTTCTGAAATTGCTTGACGAACAACTGCACGGATGGCAGCATTCATACCAGGGGCATCTCCACCACTAGTTAAAACAGCAATACGTTTCATTTCGTTGTTTGCTCCTTTTTTTCTTTTACATTCTACGTAATTATAACACAAAGAAGACTAAAATTCTCGTATTTTTCGCAGTTTTTACCGATAAATCGTTTTCATAACGAGATTCTTTAATTCATCTTCCAATTCTTTGTTTTTCTGGACGGTATAGCCCTTCAATTGAAGAGTTTTTTTCTCGTCTTCATAGCGTAATATCACAGGATATGGGCCCGGATATTTTTTCAAGATAGAAAGAATCGTTTTATCCTGACGATGATCGAGCAACTGGATCCAGAACTTTTCATTGGTTGCCAGTTGCGCCTCTGCTAGAATCATCTGCAAGCGCCCATCACGCTCTTGTATCTTCCCTGTCAAGTAATAAAAGCCGCCTTCTTTTATCAAGGAGGAAAATCGATTGTAGGTTTCAGGGAAAAGGGTCACATCCAATTTTTTCTTGGTATCACTGACTTGTAAGAAAGCCATGAGATCACCTGACTTGGTTCGAATGGTTCGAATGCTTTGTACCTCAATGAGAATGCGTACCTGCTCTCCTTGTATGAGTTGAGAAATTGGTTGGATCTCGTAGGGACTCGTTTGCCCAATCGCAACCAATGGGTGAGTACTGAGCCCGACACCAATAATGGCCTCTTCCTTCTCATATTTTTCAGCCTGGCTAAAGTCTTCTGCTTCTGTCCAGGAATAGTTAGAATCTGCAAATAAACTACCTAGCTCATCGGCAAAGACAAACAAATTCGGCAAATTGTGAAGCACCTTGCGCCTATTTTTTTCAAAAATATCAAACAATCCAAGCTCCACTAAAGGTGTTAACAAAGGCAATTTATGATACTGATTGGGTAGTCGTAAAATAAAATCTTCGACACTTTCAAAGGGACGATTGTCAATGATCCAATACGCTAAATCTCTCGGGAGTCCCTTGATATTTTTCATTCCCAAGTAGATTTTTCGATCCTGGAACTTATCTCTGTAAGGGATGGTGTTGATGGATAATGGCGCGACTTTAAAATCAAACTGGAGAGCATCTGTCAGATAATCGCTGCTCGAATAATTGAGCATAACATCAAAGAAAACATCTGGATAATGGACCTTGAAATAGGCCATCTGAAAGGCCAAGGCAGAATAGGCATAGGCATGGGAACGGTTAAACCCATAGCCTGCGAATTTTTCCATGATTGCAAAGACCTCTTTAGCTTTTTCTTCCGTATGCCCAAGTTTAAGAGCACCTGCGACAAAATCGTCTTCCATCTGATGCATTTCAGCTGCATTTTTTTTGCCCATAGCCCGACGTAAAATATCGGCTTTCCCTAGACTAAAGCCTGCAAAACGCTGGGCAACCTGCATGACCTGCTCTTGGTAGAGCATGATCCCATAAGTGGGCCTTAAGATTTCTTCAATAGCTGGATCTAAAATCTCAACTTTTTCTTGGCCGTGCTTTCTTTTGACGAAATTATCAATGTAATCACTAGCCCCTGGACGATTGAGAGAGGTGGTCGCTACTACTTCTTCGAAATGATTGGGTCTCACTCGTCTCAAGAGGCGAATGGCTCCAGCCTGTTCAAATTGGAAAATCCCCTTGGTATCCCCAGCAGCAAACAAGGCCAAGGTTTCTGGATCTTCTAAATCAATGGCTTCAATCACGATCTCTTCTTGGTACTTTTCATAGACCGCTTCCTTCATTTTTTGAACAAAGGTTAAGTTTCGCAGACCCAAAAAATCCATCTTCAATAGACCATTGGCTTCAACCGCATGAGCATCGTACTGGGTAACAAACATGTCTTCTCCATACTTGAGAGGAATGTGATCCGTTAAATCCTGGTCACTCATCACAACACCCGCCGCATGGATCGAGGTCTGTCTAGGTTGGCCCTCAATTCTTTTGGCAATTTCAAAGCCACGTTCAAATTCTGTTCGACTATGAATCACTTGTCGAAAAGCTAGATTCTGTTCATACGCTGTCGTCAGTGTATCCCTAAAGCCAATCCGCTTGGTAATGGAGGTTAATTCGTACTCTGGTACCCCAAAACGTTTAAAAACATCTCGAATGGCTTGTTTGGCCCCAAAGGTTGAAAAGGTCACGATCTGAGCCGCATGGTAACTCCCATAACGGTCTCTCACATAACGGATAAATTCTGGACGATAGATATCAGGAATATCAATATCAATATCCGGCATGGTATAGCGCTCCACATTTAAAAAGCGCTCAAACAGGAGGTTCTTCTCCACTGGATCAATCCCTGTAATCTCCAGGGCATAGGCTACCAGTGAGCCTACAGCTGACCCACGTCCCATCCCCATATAATAACCTTGACTCCGTCCGAAACGAAGAAGGTCCCAGACAATCAAGAAATAATCATCAAAGCCCATTTGGTGAATAATGTCTAATTCATGCTCCAGACGTTCTTGATAGACCGGTCTGGTCAAGTTCTTTCGAAGGAGACCCGCTTGAGCTAATTCTCTCAGTTCCTCAACAGCTGGTTTCTGGGGATTGAAGCGAGGCAATTTCAACTGGGTGTCAATATCATATTGAATCCCTTGGACAAGTTTTTCCAAATTTGTGATAGCTTGCGGAAAGCGCTCTGCAAAATCACTCTTTAAATCCTGAGGTTTTTTAAGGACCGTTGTAGGATCAATTGGCCCTGTTTCTGTCAAGCTTTGATTGTCCTTGATGGCTGCTAGCATCTGCATGGCTTCCACATCTTCCGCCTCAAAAAATCGAACGGTATGAAGAGGAATCACAGGGTGGCTAAACTCTTGGACCGGCGTATCCGCAAAAACTCCGATGAAGTAATCTAGACCAAGCGGCAAGGCTCCACTAGCAAAAGGAGCTGGGACAATGACTGCTACTCCTTCTGTTAGGTGCTTCACATCCTCCCAATTGCTCTTCCCCATCATTTTGACGGTTGACATCTTCATCAGATTCTGGTAGCCCTTCGTTGACAGAGCGATCATCCGAAACGGAATTGTTTCATTCTCTACCTCTAGTCCAATTTCTAAACCAACCAAGGGGCTGAGCTTGTGGGCCTGACAGGCTTCGATAAATTCATAAGCACCATATAAATTATCTATATCCATGATTCCCAATGCGTCATACCCCATGCTTTTAGCCACGTGGACATAGTCTTTTATGGTCACAAGGCTTTCCATAAAAGTATAGACTGATTTGGTATCTAGCTGTGCAATCACTTCTTCTCCTCCCTCACTTGTCTATTTTTGGGACTCTTTTTTGTACAAAAAAACACCACTGCTACACAATGATGTCTCAACAACGGAAGACATGGGATTCGAACCCACGCACGCTTTTACACGCCTACCGCGTTTCCAACACGGCCTCTTAAGCCTCTTGAGTAATCTTCCATGCATAAAAATATGGAGTCGGTGGGAGTCGAACCCACGTCCAAACACCTGCCAGCATATTTGTCTACAACCATAGGTTATGTCTTCTTTTAACAGCTACATGACACATAACTCAAGCCCTGTACCTGCGAGTCTATCAATCTCTTATCTAACTCCTAGACCAAGCTAGATCGTATCTCGCTATAATTAAGACCTGTCATCAAACACGAGCGATTCGAATCGGGTCACGCCTGCTGGTGTTTAGGCAGCTAAAGCGTAAGAATTATTATTTTTTGCAGTTATATTTAACTGGCGTTTTACATCCGCTAGATGAGTTGCAAAATATGCCTCATAATGCCTGTCGAATCCGTAACGACCCCAAAACGAATACAATTAGTATATCAAAATGTAGCCAAAAATGCAAAAGAAAAAAATTGAACAAGAAGGCTTCCATCGGGAAGCTCCTTGCTCAATTTACTGTTATTATTGAAGATTCAACTTGTACTTGCTGATATAGTGAATGGTGAAGTACATAGAAACAATCTTGATGACTTCATAGATAAGACCTGGAATGAAGTTAGGTCCAAATTCATCAATATTTCCATAAACCAATGCAGACCCAACAGCATATGAATCTTTTAATGGATTGACTGCTGTACCGATGATACTTAAAACAATGCACAAGAGAAAGAAAAACAGAATAGCCTTAAATCCACGACGATTTTGGAAGAGTTGGCCAAGTGCGATCGATACATAAAATAGGAAGATCCCTGAAGCTGTGGTAAAAATCCACCAAACGATAATCCAATAAGCAATAGAATGACTAAAAGCCTCAGCGATAATACTAAATACAGGAGAGATGTCTTGTCCAATGACAGCACCCATCACAATAATTGTGATGAAACCACTAAAAAATAGAAGGAATAGGCAGTAAAGACTCGCTACTAAAGCTCCCACAAATTTAGACAAAATGATCGCATGAGGGCTAGCTGGAAGGGTCCAAGTCAAGTAACCTTCACGTCCGTATAAGTTGGAATAGAAACGACGGATAATAATATAGTAGTTACTAAGATAAAGACCAATGACTCCTCCAAAAATGAGAATCCCAAGAGTCCCCGTTATAATTTGCATACTATTGGTTTCCATATCCACAAAACCATTTGTAGCACTTCCACCAATAACACCTGTAATCACTGACAAACCTAGTGCGATCAGGGTGATCAATAAATACCACTTAGCTGTCGATTTAAATTCATATTTTAATAATTTACCAAACATGGGTTCCTCCTAATAAACACGGAATTGATCACGGAAGATCTCATCGATTGATTTTCCGTGTTGATTGCGCATAACAGTCGTATTTTCATGCAAGAGGATTCTTCCTTGGTTGATGAAAATGGCCTCATCCAAAACTTGCTCAATATCAGCAATCAAGTGAGTAGAAATCAAGACAGAAGAGTTTGGACGTCTGTTTTGAATAATGGTCCGCAAAATATAATCACGCGCCGCTGGGTCAACCCCACCGATTGGTTCATCAAGAACATACAAGTCAGCTTCACGGCTCATCACCAAAATCAATTGCACTTTTTCCTTGTTCCCTTTTGAAAGGCTGTTCAATTTTTGATTTGGATGCAAATGCAAATCGTTGAGCAATTGGTAAGCTCGTTGGACATTAAAATCTGCATAAAAATCTTGGAAATAGTTAATAGCATCAATAATTTTCATATTTTCATTCAGATAAGTTGTATCTGGCAAATAGGAAACCACTTTTTTAGAAGCTGGGGATGGTAATTGCCCATGAATATAGATATTTCCAAGGCTTGGTTGCAACAAACCATTAATCAATTTAATGATGGTTGTTTTCCCGCTACCATTGGGACCCAAAAGGCCAATAATACGGCCAGGTTGGATGTTCAAACTAACATCCATGAGAGCAACTTCATGCCCATAATTCTTTGTCACATGGTCCAAGTAGACCAAAGGATACTGATTCATGTAAATCTCCTTTATTTTCTATTTATGCTATTATACCCTGTCCCCTTGATGATTGCAACTCTATCTGAAAATTTGCTAAGAATTTGTAAATGCTTGTTCAAAAAAAATGGGATAAACAAATCAGAGGTTAGGGGAGCCCCAACCTCTGATTTGTTTTGATACATAGAGTGTTTAACTAATTCCAAGTGCGATCCGTGCATAACGGCTCATCTTTTCAACCGTCCAAGCAGGATACCAGACCAACTTCACATCCACCGATGTCACTTCTTCTACTTCTGCTAAAACATCATGAATCTGATCTGTCAGAAGGTCCGCTAATGGACACCCCATGGTCGTTAAGGTCATATCAATGATGGTTGCTCCAGTTTCACCGTCAAAATGGATCTCGTAGACAAGACCTAAATTGACAATGTCAATCCCAAGCTCAGGATCGATTACCTCTTCCAAAGCATTTAAGATTTTATTTTTAATTTCTTCAATTTGCTCAGTTGTATATGCCATATGACTTCCTTTTTCTGCTATTTACTCTCGATAGAATTTCTGGGCTCGGGTTAAAAAGGTCCCCCGGACCTGGGTCGCTTCTTCATTTCTAGGCGACCGTTAAAAAGGTCCGTCAGACCTTCCTCGCTTCCGAATTTTTCGGCTCGGGTTAAAAATGTCCACTGGACCTGGGTCGCTTTTTGATTTCTTGGCGACCGTTAAAAAGGTCCCCCGGACCTGGCCACTCTTTGGTTTTTGGGTGGCCGTTAAAAATGTCCACTGGACATTTTTAATCCTCTATAAAGTCACGCAATGGTTTGCTTCTGCTTGGGTGGCGGAGTTTGCGGAGGGCTTTGGCTTCGATCTGACGGATCCGTTCACGGGTCACGTTGAAGACTTTCCCCACATCTTCCAAAGTCCGCATTTTTCCATCATCGAGACCAAAACGAAGACGCAAAACATTTTCTTCCCGGTCTGTCAGGGTATCAAGGACTTCATCCAATTGTTCTCGTAGAACCACACGAGTGGTGTAGTCTACTGGATTTTCAATCACTTCGTCTTCGATGAAATCTCCCAAATGGCTATCGTCTTCTTCCCCGATTGGAGTTTCAAGAGAAACAGGCTCTTGCGCAATCTTCAAGATTTCACGCACCTTGTCTGGTGTCATATCCATACGTTCAGCGATTTGTTCAGGTGTTGGGTCTTGTCCCAATTCTTGCAAGAGATTGCGTTGTTCACGAACCAACTTGTTAATGGTTTCCACCATGTGAACAGGAATCCGAATGGTACGCGCTTGGTCTGCAATAGCACGAGTGATAGCCTGACGGATCCACCAAGTGGCATAAGTAGAAAACTTGAACCCTTTGGTGTAGTCAAACTTATCAACCGCCTTCATCAAGCCCATGTTTCCTTCTTGGATCAAATCCAAAAATTGCATTCCACGACCAACGTAACGTTTCGCAATGGATACAACCAAACGAAGGTTGGCTTCTGCTAGACGTTGTTTGGCTTCTAAATCACCTTGTTCCACCAAGATAGCCAATTCTTGTTCTTCTTCATTGGTCAAAAGAGGAACAACCCCAATTTCTTTCAAGTACATCCGTACCGGGTCATTGACCTTAGCAGAGTTGCTTCCAAGCAATTCCTCATCTGACAACTCTGGCTCTTCCTCATTGTTCAACACACGCGCACTTGGGTTGCCGTCTTTATCAGTGATCGAAATCCCTGCATCTTGAATGCGTTGCAAAAGATCTTCAATCCCATCTGCATCTAGCGTGAATGGAATAACCAATTGGTCATTAATTTCATCATCTGTTGCAGTTCCGCTTTTCTTGTGGCTGCGAATAAATTCTGCAATTTGAACGTCCAATGTTGTAATATCTTTTTGTTCTTTAGCCATTCTTACTCCATTCTTCTTTTTTGAGCGATTAAACGCTCGAGTTCCAATAAAGCTTTTTCCGCATCCCCTGTTGAGGAAGCTTCCTTCACTTTATTTCCAATTTGTTGACTTTCTTTGCGAAGAAGCTCACGATTCCGTGTCGCTTCTACTTCTTCTAACTCACCATCTGCTATCTCTTCTGGCAAATCTTCTTCTAACATGCGGTACCAGGCATGCTGGACCCCTTCAGGCTGCTCGGATAGATCCTGAGAGGTGACTTCTCCATTTTGACAGAGCAATTGATACAAGATCTGTAACTCCGGCGTGTCAAAGGCAAAATCAGGTCGCAACCGGTAATCATTGAGGACCATTGGAAAATCCTTCATCCTACTTAATAAATGATTTTCCGCCTTGATCAAGCGCGTCATCCCACGATTCGGCAAGAGCTCCACTGAAAAATACGATGTTTTAGATCGTCCACCACTTTGAACCTCCTGCCGTTGTTGCAAACGACTATTATTGACAATCTGCTCAATCTGCAAGTAATCAAAGTCCGGCAATAAATCGGCCAACTTATAAATATAGGTGTTTTGCGCTGTAATAGAACGCGTCTGGGCGATCATCGGTGCCAACTTTTCGACAAACTCAATTTGCGACTGCAAGTTCTCAATATACTGGGGTTTCCAGTAGTGCATCAAGAATTCAACCTTACTGATCCGAGAATTCTTCAAGAGGGTAGCTAGATCTTCTGGGGACGTCTTTTTGAGGTACTCATCAGGATCCATCTGATCTGGGATACGGACGATCTCCAACTCCAGATCCTGCAAGACATCCAAGGCCTTAGCTGTTGCTTCAAGCCCTGCCTTATCTCCATCATAGGTCAAGATAACCTTTTTAGTAAAATGAGACAGGTGCTGGACATGCTCTGGTGTCAAGGCTGTCCCCATAGAGGCGACCGCATTTTCTATCCCAGCTCGATAAGCTGCAATGACATCCATAAAACCTTCCATGATATACATTTCATATTGCTTTTTGGCGCTCGTCTTGGCTTGATCCAAATGATAGAGTTCATAGCTTTTATTAAACAATCGCGTACTGCGACTATTCTTGTACTTGGCTTGATGACTGCCATCCTCCGTCATTTTCCACAACCTACCAGAAAAGGCAATGACACGTCCACTATCATCCGTCAAGGGAAACATGATCCGATCCTGAAAGGCATCAAAAACCGTTCCAGCATCTGAGATTGTAAACAAACCTGAATCGGTAATCACTTTCTCAGAGAATTTCTCAGAGAGATTTCGATAGAGATAATTTCCTTCTGCTGGTGCTAAGCCCAATTGAAAATGTCGGATGACCTCATCCGTCAGACCACGTTCATGCAGATAGTTTCTCGCTTCTTCCCCCATCTTAGTCGTCATCAAAATCGCCTGATAAAACTTACTAGCTTCCTGATGAATCTCATAAAGTTCTTGGTTTGGATTGATAGACGTTGGTTGAGCCGGCCTTGCTTGGTACTGAAGCGCAATGCCAGCTTTTTCTGCTACGATCTGGACCGCATCCATAAAGGCGACTCCACGGTAGTCCTCAATAAACTTAAAGACATCTCCAGAGCGACCACATCCGAAACAATGGTAAAACTGCTTGTCTTCAACGACATTAAAGGAAGGAGTCTTTTCACCATGAAAAGGACAGAGGCCTAAAAAGTTACGGCCAGCCTTGGTCAAGGAAACAACTTCTCCAATGACTTCAACAATGTTTACACTGTTTTTAATTTCTGCAATCAGCTCTTTATCAACCATAAACAGTGCCTCCATTTTACCATAGATTATCACTTTATATTTTATACTAAAAGTTAGTAAAAGTAAATTTTTTCCTACCGATTTCACACAGAAAAGAAAAGATTTTCAACCTTTATCACTAATTTTAAAAAAATTGGACATATTTCTTGTCAGTCGCATATTTTTCCGTTATACTATCATAGTAAAAAATTATTATGAAAGGACATATATAGGATATGTTAAAAGAATTGAAAGCTTTCCTCCTTCGTGGAAACGTTGTTGACCTTGCTGTTGCTGTGATTATCGGGGCTGCATTTGGTGCCATCGTGACATCACTTGTTAACGATATCATCACACCACTTATTTTGAACCCAGCTTTGAAAGCTGCTGGTGTTGATAAAATCGCTGAATTGTCATGGAACGGTGTTGCTTACGGTAGCTTCTTGAGCGCAGTAATCAACTTCATCGTCATTGGAACTGTTCTCTTCTTTATCGTTAAAGCTGCTGAAAAAGCACAAAACCTTAGTAAAAAAGAAGAAGCTGTCGAAGAAGAAGCTCCAGCTCCTACTCAAGAAGAGTTGCTTGCTGAAATCCGCGACTTGCTTGCAAACAAATAATCAGATAAAAAGATCCGATCTTCTAGCTGGAAGGTCGGTTTTTTTGTCTTTGATGGATGAGAAAAAACAAAAAACAGACCGAAGTCTGTTTCTGTATTCAATTAGAATTTTTTACGTTTACGAGCTGCTTCTGATTTACGTTTACGTTTTACAGAAGGTTTTTCATAGAATTCACGTTTGCGTGTTTCTTGAAGAGTACCAGCTTTAGTAACCGCACGTTTGAAACGACGAAGAGCATCGTCAAGAGATTCATTCTTACGTACTACTGTTTTTGACATATTTTTCACTCCCTTCAAGCCTAAAATCTTAATTATTTTATCATACTTTAAAGGTGCTGTCAAGATCTTTTGAAACTTTTCTAGCCTTCCTACCCTTCATGCCATTTCTTTTTTCCGACTTTTTCATTCTTCCTATTTTATGATACAATGGAAACATAGAAAACCCTGAAGGAGATACCATGTCAGAAATTTATGATATTACGATTGTTGGGGGCGGACCAGTTGGTCTGTTTGCTGCTTTTTATGGCAATATGCGCCAAGTTAAAGTCAAACTGATTGATTCCTTACCTCAACTTGGAGGGCAACCAGCCATTCTCTATCCAGAAAAAAGTATCCTCGATGTACCCGGATTTACCAATTTAACAGGTGAAGAATTGAGCAACCGCTTGATCGAGCAAGTCAAACGATTCGATACACCGATCTTCCTCAATGAAACTGTAGAGGATATTCAAAAAGAGGGTGACCTCTTCACTATCACTACTTCTCGCCAAGTGCATCAGTCTAAAGCAGTCATCATTGCCATGGGTGGCGGTGCCTTTAAGCCACGTGCTCTTGACATTGAGGGGGCTGAAGACTTTGATAACGTCCACTACCATGTTTCAAACATCCAACAATATGAAGGACAACAGGTGACCGTCCTTGGTGGTGGGGACTCTGCTGTGGACTGGGCTCTTGCTTTTGACAAGATTGCTCCAACTACAATCGTTCACCGTCGGGACAACTTCCGTGCCTTGGAACATAGTGTAGAAGAACTCAAGCAATCTTCTGTCAGCATCAAGACACCATTTGTTCCTAGCCGCTTGATTGGCGAAAATGGTCATGCCACTCATCTTGAAATCACAAAAGTCAAATCCGATGAAACCGAACTTATCCCGATTGATCACTTATTTGTCAACTATGGCTTTAAATCTTCAATCGGAAACTTGAAAGAATGGGGTGTAGAATTGCAACGCCATAAAATCAAGGTGAATCAGAAACAAGAAACCAGCCTTCCTGGAATTTATGCCTGCGGAGACTGCTGCTTCTATGAAGGAAAGATCGATCTCATCGCTACAGGTCTGGGGGAAGCTCCAACAGCTGTAAACAATGCCATCAACTACATCTATCCAGATAAAAAAGTCCAACCAACCCACTCAACCAGTTTATAATAAAAAAGGCCTTTGGCCTTTTTTATTTGTCTAAATCGTCTGCGATCTTATTGATCTTACGCAAGCGGTGATTGACACCGCTTTTTGAAATAGGTTGTTGCAAGCTATCTGCGATCTGCTGGATGGAATAATCTGGATGGTTCATCCGGATATAGGCAACTTCTTGCAGATCACTTGGTAAACTTCCTAGACCGATTGTATCCACAATTTTACTAATATTATTAATGGTTTTCATACTGGCTGTGACTGTGCGCTGGATATTGGCCATTTCGGCATTATTGGCCCGATTGAGGTCATTGCGCGTCTCTCTCATGACCTTGATGGACTCAAATTCCTGCATGGCTTGCATGGCCTCTACCACAATTAGAAAATCAATAATATCTTCCGCTCGTTGCAGATAGGTCACCACTCCTTTTTTCCGCTCGATGGTTTTCGCATCTAGTAAAAATCCTTGCATGAGAAGGGCAATTCCTTCCGCGTGGTCTGTATAAACAGAATGAATTTCCAACTGGTACTTCCCTTTTTCAGGATCCTTGATGGAACCACTCGACAGAAAAGCCCCCCGAAGATAAGCACGACTGGCTACTTCATCTTCTAAAACACTGGCATCAATGCCTGTCTCAATCCCAAAAAAGGCATCTGCCAAATGCAAGTCAGCAAGAATCTCTTCCACCTTTTCATCCAAGAATACTGTGTAAACACGATTTTTTTTCAAATTGGTTTTTTGGTGGTGGCGAATATCCGATTTGGCCTCATAAAAATGATGCAACAATTCATAGATATGGCGAGCGATCTTGGCATTTTCTGTTGTCACCGAGAGCGTCAAGCCCCCCATTGAAATCCCCAGACTTCCAGACATCTTGATAATGGCAGCCAATTCACTCTTTTCAAATCGCTTGAGAGACAATAATTCTTCTTTGACACGAACCGTAAAACTCATTTTCTCACCTGCACGATCTGCATCAGCTCTTCGACTACTTTTTCGCCATCATGAAAGGCTCCTCCATTGACCAGCTTCAAGAAATCAGAAGAAATCACTTGGGGAACTTGCGAGTGCAGCCCCTTGAAATCGTGCTCTACCTGCACCAAGTATTCATCAAATTTATTACTGTTCATGTAAGCTGCGGGAACCTGATTGATATTGACAAGGACAGTATCGATGAACTTCTCTCCCAAATGTTTATGAAGAACGGCAACGTGGTCACTGTCTGTGAAATGCTCGGTTTCACCTCTTTGGGTCATGATGTTACAAACATAGGCTACCTGAGCCTTGGTTTCAAGGATGGCTTTCCCAATCTCATCGATCATCAAATTAGGAAGGATCGAGGTAAAAAGCGAACCAGGACCCAAGACAACCATATCACTTTCAAGAATAGCTTCCACCACTTTCTTACTAGCTTTTGGGCGCTCTTGATCAAAGGTATTGGTCACATAAACATGATCAATCATGCCGGTGTATTTGGCAATGTGGCTTTCTCCTACCACTTCTTTTCCATCTTGAAAAACGGCATGAAGGGTCAAGGGACTGTCACTGGAAGGATAGATCTTGCCGGTCGTATGAAAGAATTTGGTTAACAACTGCATGGCATTATAGGTCGAGCCTTGCATCTCTGAAATCCCTGCAATGATCAAGTTTCCCAAAGGGTGTCCGGCCAAAGGGCCATCATCGTCTGCAAAGCGGTATTGAAAGACCTTCTCATAAAAACGAGGCATATCTGACATGGCAACCAGCACATTTCGAAGATCTCCAGGTGGTGTCAATTTTTGGATGTTCTTCCGCAATTCACCTGAACTCCCGCCATCATCTGCAACGGTTACGATGGCAGTAATATCGACCGGTTTCTTTCTCAGACTATCGAGGATAACAGAAATCCCTGTTCCTCCTCCAATAACGGTTACTTTAGGTTTTCTCATGAGCGATTCACCGTTTCTTTCCGTCTGTCCTTATCTCTATGACTGCAATTGACCTGCCAATTTTTTTCTAAATCATGCGCTAAGCGCTCTGCAAAGGCTACTGAACGGTGTTGCCCACCGGTACATCCCATAGCAATGGTGAGAACGGATTTACCCTCCCGTTTATAAGACGGTAAAATAGGAACGATCAAGTCATGGAGGTGACGATAAAAGTCCTCTGATTCAGGGTGATCCATGACGTAATCATAGACAGCTGGATCTTGACCGGTTAAATTCCGAAGTTCCAATTTGTAGTAGGGATTTGGAAGGAAACGCACGTCAAAGACAAGGTCAGCATCGATCGGAAGGCCATATTTAAACCCAAATGACATGACCTCAACCCGAAAATCTGGCTGATTATCTTGACTGGCAAATTGTTCTGCGATCGTTTTTCTCAAATTACGAGGTGTCAACTCAGTCGTATCCACTACATTTTGACTGATATTTTTTAAAGGGGACAAGAGTTCGCGCTCTAGGGTAATCCCATCTAAGACACGGCCATCTGCCGCTAATGGATGGCTACGACGGGTTTCCTTGTATCGTGCTACCAACTCACTGTCAGTGGCATCCAAGAACAAGACTTTGAAATCCAGGTCTTCTTGATTGTCCAATTCATCCAAAATGGTGCGAATTTCATTGAAAAAAGAACGGCTCCGCATGTCCACAACAACGGCTAATTTATTGTTATCTGGGCTGTGGCGCATGAGCTCAATAAATTTCAGCAAGAGCGCCGGTGGCATATTATCGATGGTAAAGTAACCCAAATCCTCAAACGATTGGATGGCAACGGTCTTACCCGCACCGCTCATCCCTGTTACCATGACCAGTTGAATCTTACTTTCTGTCATTTTCTCCTCCCATAAATAAAACAGAGTGGCCTACAGTTTCCTGCTCTCCACCCTGTCTTTTTGTCTTTGAATGGTTATTTGGCTTTGATTTCCGCAATAACTTCAATTTCAACCTTCACATCACGTGGCAGGCGTGCTACTTCAACAGCAGATCGAGCTGGAAACTCTGTAGTAAAGACTGTTTTATAGACCTCATTAAAAGGTACAAAGTCATTCATATCACTTAAGAAACAAGTGGTTTTCACCACGTGGTCAAAGTCTGTCCCTGCCTCTTCCAAAATAGCCCCAATGTTCTTTAAGACTTGCTCTGTTTGTTCTTGGATGGTTTCTCCAATGATTTCACCTGTTTCAGGTGACAAGGGAACTTGTCCACTTGCAAAGAGAAGATTCCCTACGATTTTCCCTTGAACATAAGGTCCAATTGCTGCAGGTGCTTTATCTGTATGAATTGTTTTTGCCATAGTATTCTCCAAGTCTATTTACTTCTGCTGATTTTCTTTTGCTAATTTTTCCCTTTGTAAGCGCAATTTGCGCTTAGGATTTAGCGTATTAAAGAGTTCTTCTAGTTTTTCAGCATTCCAAACATCGGCTGCTGAAACAAAATTTCCATTTTCATCTCGAAAAGATATTGGTTTATCTCCCACTGAAAAAGCCTCATTTCTTATTTGGAATCCTTGATCCGCTCGGGACCACCCTTAATCTACAAACTCAAATTCAAATTTACCGATCCGGACGATATCGCCATCTTTTGCCCCACGTGCACGAAGAGCTTCATCAACACCCATTCCACGCAATTGACGAGCAAATTTCATGACCGCTTCATCCCGATCGAAATTGGTCATATTAAAGAGTTTTTCAAGTTTTTCACCAGACAAGACCCAAGCGGCATCGTCATCCCGACTGATGTCAAAGGCTGGCTGGTCTTCATCAAAGCCATAGTAGACTTCTTCTTGGGCCATTTCGTCTTCTGAATACAAGAGGAATTCTGGCGTTTTGTCTAACAATTCTGCTGTTGCTTCTAACAAGTTGTCCAAACCTTGATGCGCCAAACTAGAGATCGGGAAGATCTGTGGCAGTTCATCAAACTCATCGTAATTGGCTGCCAATTTCTTCTTGAACTCTTTCAAGTTTTCTTGGCTCTCTGGCATATCCATCTTATTTGCCACGATAATCTGAGGACGTTCCATCAAACGAAGATTATAGGTTTCAAGCTCTTTATTGATTTGAACATAATCTTCATAAGGGTCGCGTCCTTCGCTCGCTGACATATCAATAACATGCAGGATAACCCGGGTGCGCTCGATGTGACGAAGGAACTGGGTTCCGAGTCCGACCCCTTGGCTAGCTCCTTCAATCAATCCAGGAAGGTCTGCGACAGCAAAAGATTCACCTGACGGTGTCCGAACCATGCCCAAGTTTGGCACGATGGTTGTAAAATGATAAGCCCCAATCTTTGGTTTGGCTGAAGTGATGACACTGAGAAGAGTTGATTTCCCTACTGATGGGAAGCCAACCAAACCAACGTCTGCCAAGACCTTGAGTTCTAATTCGAGTTCGCGTTCCTGACCAGGTTCCCCATTCTCAGAAATCTCTGGGGCTGGATTTTTAGGAGTGGCAAAACGAATGTTTCCACGTCCGCCACGGCCACCGTGGGCGACAATGTACTCTTGTCCATTTTCAACTAGGTCCGTAATGACCTTGCCCGTCTCAGCATCTCGGACGGTCGTTCCTTGAGGAACCCGAACATAGAGATCTTCTGCTCCCCGTCCGTGCATCCCTTTGGTCATTCCTTTTTCCCCATTTTGGGCTTTGAAATGTCGGTTATAACGGAAGTCCATCAAGGTACGCAAGCCTTCGTCTACTACAAAGATGACATTGCCACCACGACCTCCATCACCACCCCAAGGTCCGCCATTAGGGACATATTTTTCGCGACGAAAAGCCACCATGCCATCGCCGCCATTTCCAGCCTTGACCTTAATCTTGGCTGTATCTAAAAACATACTCATAAATAGATGATTTCCTTTATTTCTGCGTGCGTCTTAGTAAGAAAGAGCACCAATTGCGGTTGCAAAGATTGCACCAACCGTTACAATCAACATAATCACAATGACGACCATCGTGATCATTTCAAATGGTGTTTTTTTACGTTTTCCGTTATCTCCAAAAGCCACTTCTAATACCTCGATTACTATAAATTCATTAGCCCTATTTTACCACGAAATAGGGGATTTTTCAAATCGAGTCTACACAAAAAGACCAGACAAAGGTCTGATCTTTTATGAATAGATTTAGGAATCTTTTCTTACACGTAAAATACCAACCGATAGAATTGCTAGGAAGACACCCATGACAAGAACTACCGGTGTCATCTTTTCACCTGTACTTGGAAGAACTTTTTTCTTACCAGGTTTTGGGGCTTCTTCTTTAACAGAAGATGAAGATGATTTCGATGAAGAACTTGATGTGGATGTTGAGTTCGATGTAGAACTGGAACTCGTTGAAGATGATGAACTTGATGAAGAACCAGAACTCGTTGAAGATGATGAACTTGATGAAGAACTAGAACTCGTTGAAGATGATGAGCTTGATGAAGAACTAGAACTTGATGAGGAGGTTGAGCTAGGTGTCGGTGGCGTTTGTTCTTTCTCACCCAATCCTTCGCCAGATCCTGTTTCCAATCGCACTTCACGGGTTAAACTACGCGGTGCTGGGAAATTGGTTGCCTTCCATGTTAATGTATTATGGACAATATCGCCTACTTTCGTTCCAGGTGCCACTTTCGTAGAATATTCAATATACATTGGCCAATTGTAGTTATCACCAAATTCAATTGTAAAACCAGTGGTCTTTCCATCTGCATTCTTATTGAAAACAGCTTTTTTAGTAAAGTTATCCAGAACTGGGAGACTTAATATCTGAGCTTCGTTCTTAATCCCACCTTGTACAGGAGCATAACGAACAGCGCGTAAGCTACCTTCAACCAATGTTAAACCATCTCCGAATTGGTCTTTAATGACCATTCCACGAAGCATATCTTGGCGAGCATTTAAGAGAATCCGCCATTTGATAATGGTTGGATCAGACTTATCTTGGTAACCGTATTTCATCTCATAGTCTCCAGCTTCTCCAGCTGTTTTTTCATAATTCAATGAAAAATCTGTATTTCCTAGTTTAAACTGGATTGGAGATGTTTTTGTAACTACTTCTGAATCGACTTTTACATCAAAATGAAGAGCAACTCGTTTGTTGAGTGGATGAGATGCGAAATAATCATTAAAGGTAACGGTCACTGTTTTCTTAGCTGTATCAACGACAGCTTTCCCCACCGTCTGACCATTTGATTGACCTTCCTCAAGAACATTGAATTCCAGTGCTGTGTAGAGGGCTAATTCTTTTGGCAAACTAAGAGTTAAGGTATCACCAGTTTGAATAGTTTGCGAATCTGGAAAGGCTAAATAAATACTTGCTGACAATTTTTCATTTGTCAACACCTTGCTCCCATTTGTTAGCGTGTTACCATCTTTCGTTAGACGTGCTGTCTGTGTATATGATGAGACTTCTGCAGCATGAATTGTTTTAGTCAAACCAACTGTGAATAGAATCGTTAGCACTAAGGTAAGTGCCCATACAATTTGACGAACCTGTTTCATATATACCTCCTCTGCTCGCCTATTTGCGAGCCATGTTTTTTACAAGGTTAAAGTCCGATTTCTGCTTGAACAACTGCAGCAATAGTATCTACATAGTAGTCCACTTCTTCATGGGTTGGAGCTTCTGCCATCACACGAAGGAGGGGTTCAGTTCCACTTGGACGCACGAGGATGCGGCCATTTCCTGCCATTTCCGCTTCCATTTTTTCAATGATTTCACGGATAGCGGGTACTTCCATCGCCTTGTCTTTCATGCTATTTTCAACCCGGATATTGACCAGTTTTTGTGGATAAATGGTTACTTCAGCAGCCAATTCAGATAATTTCTTGCCGGTTTCTTGCATGATTTTTGTCAATTGAACGCCTGTTAATTGACCATCACCTGTTGTGTTGTAATCCATGATGACTACGTGACCAGATTGTTCACCACCAAGATTGTATCCTGATTTGCGCATTTCTTCGACCACATAACGGTCTCCAACAGCTGTGATTTCTTTTTGAATTCCCTTCGCATCTAATGCCTTGTGGAAGCCGAGATTGGACATGACGGTTGTGACGATCGTATTTTTTTCGAGCAAGCCCTTGCTTGAAAGATAAGAACCGATGATGTACATGATCTTATCGCCGTCTACGATCTCTCCATTTTCATCCACAGCAATCAAGCGATCGCTGTCTCCGTCAAAGGCAAGACCAATCGCTGCACCTACTTCTTTGACTTTCTCTTGCAAATGCTCTGGGTGAGTAGAACCAACCCCATCATTGATGTTCAAACCATCTGGGTTTTCACCGATGACGGTCAATTGAGCTCCCAAGTCTGCAAAGATTTGACGGGCACTAGTAGAGGCTGCACCATTTGCTGTATCTAAGACTACGTGCATGCCCTCGAGTTGGACGCCTGTCGATACAAGGAATTCTTGATACTTACGCAAGCCTTCCGGATATTCCATGACTGTTCCTAAACCTTGGGCACTCGGACGTGGAAGCATATCTTCATCTGCATCAAGCAAGGCTTCAATTTCAAGCTCGCGATCGTCATCCAATTTGAAGCCATCACCACCAAAGAATTTGATGCCATTATCCAAGGCTGGATTGTGGCTAGCAGAAATCATCACTCCGGCGCTGGCTTTTTCCGTACGAACTAGATAAGCGACACCTGGTGTTGCAATCACACCCAACTTGTAGACGCGAATCCCAACAGATAAGAGACCAGCAATTAAGGCATGCTCCAACATTTCACCAGAAATACGCGTATCACGCCCAACAAATACCAAGGGTGTTTCTTCTTCATGTTGACTCAACACATAGCCACCGAAACGGCCTAGTTTAAAAGCCAATTCTGGCGTTAATTCTACATTTGCTTCTCCACGGACACCGTCCGTTCCAAAATATTTACCCATTCTTCATTACCTTTTTTACTTTCTAATTACTTGAACTGGAAGAGGTCGACGACGAACTGCTAGAGCTTGACGTAGACGAGCTAGTCTTTGTGGTTACTTTAATCCGTGTTTCACTCGGATTTACCAGACCTGGTAGACCATCTCCTTGAGCATCTACCGGATTTAATGAAAGAGTTCCACTATAATTTCCACTGATGATCTCACTGGATGGGAAGACAGCTTCGACATGATCAATGCGACTCAAGGTTTCTTGATCGCTGGTCACTTCTACCTTGGTGGTTTCAAGAGTAATATCCGATACCGTTATTCCATCCACAATTTGATTGTCCGGGATCGTGGCCCTGACCGCAAACGATTTTTTCGCTTTCTTCCCGATTTTTACAGAAACTTTCTGAGGTTCTACGGTTGCTGTCAAACCAGACGGAAGATCTTCTACAATCAACGGAACTTCTACGGTGCCTTCCTTGGCCTTACGAAGATCTGCTACCACACGAAACTTCCGAGTGCCCGGTTGCATCTCACTAGCAAGAGCAACCCGGTTTGAACCCTTTAGAAAGACCGTTACCTCGGATGTCAAACCACTGACAAAATATTTCTTGTCATTGTACTTGGTATCAATTGGAATATTGGTCAAGGTATTGGTGTAGGTCTCTGAACTCACTTGTCTAGCGCTGCTATTATTTTGAAAATTAAAGGATGACGCATTGATAAACAAGATAAAGGACAATAAGACGGAGGCGAAAACATAAAGAAATTCTTTTTTCGATCTCATTTTGTTACCCTCCCAAAAAGACGCTCTTTCCAACTAATCGTTTTATTCTCTTCAGGAACCAAGAAGGCTCTCAATTCTGCCTCGAACTCTTCTAAGGTTAAATCGTGTCGGAAAGTTCCATTATAGGTCACAGAGATCCCGCCCGTTTCTTCTGATACCACAAAGGTAAAGGCATCCGAAACTTCAGACAAACCAATGGCTGCGCGGTGACGCGTTCCGAACTCTTTTGAAATTCCAGTGTTTTCTGTCAAGGGCAGGTAGGCACAAGAAACAGCGATTTTATCATTGCGAACAATGACCGCCCCATCGTGCAGAGGAGTATTTGGAATGAAGATATTAATCAGCAATTCTCCTGAAATTTCCGCATCTAGTGGAATCCCTGTGGAAATGTATTCCTGAAGGGTTCTGGCCCCTTGAATAGCTACCAAAGCACCAATCTTACGTGGGCTCATATAAGCTACTGCCTTAACATAGGCCTGTACCATTTTCTCTTCCTGACTGACTTCACTCGTCGTAAAAAATTCTGTCGCCCGACCTAAACGCTCTAAGCCAATCCGAATTTCAGGGGAGAAAATCACAACCAGGGCGATAACCCCATAGGTAATCACTTGATTGATCAGCCAAGAAATAGTCGTTAAACCCAAAAAATTGGCTAAAAATTGAGCCAAGAAAAAGATAATAACTCCACGCACCAAAATCATGATCTTGGTCCCGACGATGGCCTTGATTAAAAAATACAACAACCAAGCCACCAGGGCAATATCGATGATATTGATAATAACACTCCACCAATTCGGGAACAAACTGGTCCAAAATTGTGGATTTGAAAACTGTTGAATATTCATATTCTCATACCTACCACTTCTCTAAAAGACATCATCTTATTATAACACGTTTCAACAGATTTTTCTGTAACCTTCTGATGCTTTTTATGATAAAATATGATTTATGAAGATAAATACAACCTTGGGCCTTCTGGCAGGAAAGCTTTCCGGCTCTATTCTAGAAAAGATGGGGCGGGGATCAACCCTACCAGGTAAAGTAGCCCTCAAATTTGATAAAGATATTCTCAGTCAACTGGCAAAAAACTATGAGATTGTTGTGATTACAGGGACAAATGGAAAAACCCTGACCACTGCGCTAACAGTAGGTATTCTCCAAGAAGCTTTTGGACCTATTTTGACCAATCCAAGTGGGGCCAATATGATCTCTGGGATTACAACGACCTTCTTACGGGCTAAGCATTCGAAATCAAATCGACCGATTGCGGTACTTGAAATTGACGAGGCCAGCCTCTCTCGGATTTGTGATTATATTAAGCCCAGCCTTTTTGTGGTCACTAATATTTTCCGGGACCAGATGGACCGCTATGGGGAGATCTACACGACCTACCAAATGATTTTAGATGCCATTCACAAGGTCCCAACTGCGACGGTTCTGTTAAATGGAGATAGTCCGCTCTTTAATAGTCAGACCTTGTCCAATCCGATCCAATATTATGGATTTAATACAGACAAATCAGAGCCACAACTAGCTCATTACAATACGGAAGGAATCCTCTGCCCGCATTGCCACAACATCCTCAAGTACAAGCTCAATACCTATGCAAATCTTGGAGATTATATCTGTGAGCACTGTGGTTTCCACAGGCCTCCTCTGACTTATGCCGTATCAGACCTCCTCTCATTAACCCAGCGCTCTTCCCAATTCCGGATTCAAGACCAAGACTACCACATCAATATCGGCGGTCTTTACAACATCTACAATGCCTTAGCTGCTGTTTCCGTTGCTGGATTCTTTGGAGTTCAACCTGAAGTGATTAAGCAAGGATTTGATCGCAGTCGCGCTGTCTTTGGTCGTCAGGAAACCTTTAAGATTGGGGATAAGGAATGTACCTTGGTTTTGATTAAGAATCCAGTTGGTGCGACCCAAGCTATTGAAATGATCAAACTAGCTCCTTATTCCTTTAGCTTATCAGTCCTCCTCAATGCGAATTATGCGGATGGGATCGACACCAGCTGGATTTGGGATGCGGACTTTGAGCAAATCACCCAGATGGATATTCCAGAAATCAATGCTGGTGGGGTGCGCCACTCTGAGATTGCTCGGCGACTTCGGGTCACTGGATATCCGGCTGAAAAGATCACAGAAATGGCTGAATTAAAAGAGGTCTTCCAACGCATCCAGCAACAGGAAACCCCTCACGCCTATATCTTAGCCACTTATACGGCCATGCTTGAATTCCGTGAACTCTTGGCCCAAGAACACCTGATTGAAAAGGAGATGCACTAATGACTTATACTTCTCTAGAATCTTCTGATCAGGCACAGTATCCATACAGCCTGCGCATTGCCCATCTCTACGGCAACTTAATGAATACCTACGGAGACAATGGAAATATCCTCATGCTCAAGTACGTTGCTGAAAAACTTGGAGCCCATGTCACAGTGGATATCGTCTCTCTCAAAGACCGGTTCGACCCTGATGCCTATGATATCGCCTTTTTCGGTGGCGGCCAAGACTACGAACAGACCATTGTATCAGAAGATCTACCAGATAAAAAAGAAGATCTTGAACGCTTCATTCATGACGATGGTGTGGTCCTTGCTATCTGTGGTGGCTTTCAGCTTCTGGGTCAGTACTACATTGAAGCTTCTGGCAAACGCATTGAAGGACTCGGTATTATGGGCCACTATACGCTCAACCAAGTCAACAACCGCTATATCGGTGATATCAAAATCCATAACGAAGAATTTAACGAAACCTATTATGGTTTTGAAAACCACCAAGGTCGGACCTTCTTGGCTGAGGATGAAAAACCGCTGGGTAAGGTCGTCTATGGAAATGGGAACAACAAAGAAGATGGGTGCGAAGGGGTTCATTACAAGAACGTCTTTGGCAGCTACTTCCACGGTCCTATCTTGTCCCGAAATGCCAATTTGGCCTATCGCTTGGTGAGCACTGCCTTAAAAAATAAATATGGCACGGACCTTTCCCTACCGGCTTATGAGGAGATTCTAAGCCTAGAGCAGCCGGAAGAATACGCTGATGTGAAAAGCAAGGCACCGACTGAACAATAAGGAGATAATGATGAACAAAAATAATCTACACTACATTGCTTTATTACTTTTAATTTTATTGATTGCTGGTATTTCCCTTGCAAACATGCAATCAGTCACTGTGAATTTCCTCTTGGTCCAATTTAAATTGCCCTTGATCATTCTGATCTTGCTCTGTGTCCTCTTGGGTGCATTTGTCATGACCTTGGTTAATTTTTCAAAGGGCTTCTCCCTAAAAAAAGAACTCAAGAGCACTCAAAAGCAACTGGAGGAAGAAAAGAAAGAAGTTAAAATAGAAGAAAAAAATAACAACTAAAAAAGCACCATTCGGTGCTTTTTTCATGTTGTTCTAATGATTTTTTGCTTGTAGGTGCTTGGCGACTACTTGAGCTAAGAGTGAAAAGAGAATGACACCAGCTCCGATCAGGAGAAAGGATTCTACTCGGACGCTTGGTAACCAGGTCATCAAGCCTTTAGCCACAGGCATAAAGAGAATGGCCAAGGTAAAAATGGTGCTTAAGACCCTGCCCAGGTAGTCTCCTTCCACCTTGGTTTGCACTTGGGTAAAAAAGTGAATATTAAAAATCGTCATAAAGAGTTCACAGACCAAATTTCCAGAATAGGAAAGAAGGTGAGGAAGAGGCAAGCCCATCATGAACACTCCCACTCCTGTTAAAATCAATAAGAAGAGAAGCATCTCCATGCTTGACTTAAATTTATTAGCAATCAAGGCTCCGATGATGGAACCGATAGCCCCCAAGGTTAAGATGGTCGCATAAGCCCCCTTGACCCCGTAAAGTCGATTGGAAAAGGGAAGTAAAAATTCAAAGGCTGCAAAAAAGAAATTGACGCTGGAAGCCACCAAGAGGAGGAAGAAAATCTCTTTCTGATGCCAGATATAGTGCAGTCCATCCTTGATATCCGAAAAAATATCTTTTCCTGTGAACCGTTTCTTTTCTTGAACTTTGGCTTCTTCTTTCGGAAGGAATGCCACTAGGACAAAGGCGATGAAAAAGGTCAGCGCATCCAGTAAGAGGGTCACATGGAGACTGGCAAATTGTAAAACAAGGAAAGAGAGCACAGGAGAGCTAACACCCACCACTTGTAAGACCAACTCCAAGTGGGCATTATAGGTCACAATCTCGTCCTTCTCTACAACCTCAGTGATAATGGCTTTGTTGGCTGTACGAGAAAATGCAAAGGCAATGGCCTGAACAATATTGGCAACAATCAGGGCCGCAATCATCCAACGATCGTTCCTGATAAAAGAAATGCCCAAACAAAGGAGACCACAAACCAAGTCGGTCATCATCAAAATCTTGCGACGGGAAAACCGGTCTGAGATCACGCCACCAAATGGATTAACTAGAATGGAGGTGACGAGTTCAGAAATCTGATAGATCCCCAACACCGTCTTTCCCACAGTCCCCATTGAGGCCAGCCAGACACTGTTCCCATAATCATAGAGCATATTTCCCATTCGATTGATCGCCCCACGAGCAATTAATTGGACTGCATGTCGATTCATAAAAAACCTCCTTCATTTTCTGAAACTATTGTATCAGTTCATGAAAGAGGTTTTCATTTTGTCCCTTATTTGGGAAAATTAATAAATTACAATTTTATAAAAGGATACCTACTGTTCTTTTGATTGAAGCTGCTTAGCTACTAGCTGAGCCAAGAGTGAAAAGAGAATAACTCCAGCTCCAATCAGGAGAAAGGATTCTACTCGGACACTTGGCAACCAAGTCATCAAACCTTTGGCGATGGGCATAAAGAGAACAGCCAAAGTATAAATCGTACTCAAGACTCTCCCCAGATAATCATCTTCCACCTTGGTTTGCACTTGAGTAAAAACGTGGATGTCGAAAATGGTCACAAAAAATTCACAGACCAGATTTCCTGAAAAGGAAAGATAAGTTGGAAGAGGCAAGCCCATCATGAACACTCCTACACCTGCCATGAGCAGTAAAAACAGGAGAATTTTCATACTTGATGTCATTTTATTGGCAACAAGTGCTCCTAGAATAGATCCAATAGCTCCCAAGGTTAAGATGGTCGCATAAGCCCCCTTGCCCCCGTAGAGTCGATTGGAAAATGGAAGTAAAAACTCAAAAGCCGCAAAAAAGAAATTAACACCGGAAGCCACCAACAAGAGAAAGAAAATGTCTTTCTGATGCCAGATATAGTCTAACCCCTCCTTGATATCCGAAAAAATATCTTTCCCCGTAAACTGTTTCTTTTCTTGAACCTTTGCTTCTTCTTTCGGAAGGAATGCCACTAGGACAAAGGCAATGAAAAAGGTCAGGGCATCTAGTAAGAGAGTCGCATGGAGACTGGCAAATTGTAGAACTAGGAAAGAAAACACGGGAGAACTGACACTAACAACTTGTAAGACCAGCTCCAAGTGCGCATTATAGGTTACAATCTCTTCTTTCTCCACAACTTCTGTAATAATGGCTTTATTGGCAGGTCGAGAAAAACCAAAGGCAATGGCCTGAACAATATTGGCAACAATCAGAGCCGCAATCATCCAACGATCATTTCTGATAAAAGAAATCGCCAAACACAGGAGACCACAAACCAAGTCGGTCGTCATCAAAATCTTGCGACGAGAAAAACGGTCTGAAATCACCCCTCCAAAAGGATTCACGAGGAGCCCTGTCACTAACTCAGAAATTTGATAGATTCCTAATACCGTCTTTCCTATGGTCCCCATTGAGGCCAGCCAGACACTATTCCCATAATCATAGAGCATATTTCCAATTTTGGTAATCGCTCCACGACTAATTAATTGGACCGCATGTCGGTTCATAAAATCTCCTTTATCTCTCTCCTATTTAGGAACATTCATCTATTACAAATTTATCAAAGTGTTCTTGATAGTAAGCTACCTGCTCTGGAAGACCTAGCACATCAAAAATATGCATAGCCTCTTGCATTTGCTGACATCCTTCATTTGTTTCTCCCTTCTGATAGAGGGCAAATCCCTTGAGGTAATGAAAGACATTGCGCTCGTAGAGTTTGATGCTCTTGCCGATAATCTTTTCCACATAGGCTTCAAAATAACTAGCACTTTCAAAAGAACGGTGTTCTAAACAATGCTGGTAACAATTCAGAGCTAGAATCAAGACCAGTTTTCGATGGCGACCAATTTCCTTGTAGAAATCTTCCCGCTCCATCACTTCTCTACCAAGCCGAGTGACATAATCCACATCATAAAAGCTATAAAGATTGCCAAAGAGGATCAACTCATACATGGTCCATTCTTCTGTCTGAAAGAGATAGTCCGCCACCTTGTCCAGATCACTCTGCTTCATCGTGTAGCTGGCATCTCTCTGGCAAATCAAGCCTTGTAGCAGGATCCAGTTCAATTCAAAATAGAGGGGATTGGTCGAACTCTTAGCTTTTTCAAGTTCCTCCTCTTGAAGCCTTTGAAAACCCGCAATATCATTTGCATAGTAAAGCGGAATAATCTGAGCCATCAAGGCCACATGCTCATGGTGTTGGAAATTTCTGGCCTTATCCATAAAATTCTCAACAGTCACATGGATATTGTCTAATATCTCAAAGAAGCGCGACGTAGCCAGATCCGACTCCCCCAATTCAAAACGGGATAACTGGGAGGTCGAGCAAGCTTCTCCTGCAGCTTCTTTTAACGAATAATTTTTACTGATTCGAAATTCACGAAAAACTTTGCCTAAATCTTCCATTTGATTACCACTTAAATTCCTTTAAGTACCTTTCTAACTCTTGCAAGTATCCTTCGTAGAATCCATGTTCTTCTTTAACGGAAAAATCTAATTGTCTTAAGTAAGAAATCAGCCAATCAACCAATAGATCGTACTGATGAAGAGGTAGGCGTTTCATCTGCTCTTCAACAAAAGAAATGGCCTCCGCAAAGCGCTGCTCTTCTAAAACTTGCTGAAGATAGTGATTCCCGTTGATGAGTTTTCCTTCCTCATCCTCATACTGCCCCAAATCTAAATTCTGAATCTGCAGGCGCAAAGTTGTACCAATAATATCGGCTACACCTTTAATCTGCTTCATAAACCAATCATTTTCAGTCATCACAATGTTCTCCTTAGGCAAATTAGAAAACTACACTTTCTCCGCTAGTTCTTCCCATTCTATCATGGCTTCTTCTTGGATGGCGGTCAGCTGGTCGATTTGCTGCTGACTCTCCATGAGTTCGCCGGTTTCATTGGTGGCCTACAGCTTCTTTCAATGAATAATTTTTACTGATTCGAAATTCACGAAAAACTTTGCCTAAATCTTCCATTTATTCCACCTGCTCTGACAGTTCTGCCCACTCTTCCATGACCGCTTCCTGCTGGACAGTCAGTTGGTCCAAGTCACTCTGGAGTTGAACTAAGTCGGCTGCATCATTGGTGCTATGCATGGTTTCGGTGATGTCTTGGATTTTCTGATCCAGCTCTTCCATCTCTGCTTCCAATTGCTCAATGCGACGGGTGATTTTGCGGAGTTCCTTTTGGTTTTGCTTTTGCAAGTGATAGTTATTGCTGGTGACTTCTTCCGTTGAAGAAGCGGGCACAGCTTCTGCTTGCGCTGCAGCAAGGGCCTCTAACTCTGCTTTCTTCTCCAGATAATAATCATAGTCTCCCAGATAAAGGGTCGAGCCCTCTTCTGAGAGTTCCAAGACCTGTGTAGCCACCCGATTGATAAAGTAGCGGTCGTGGCTGACAAAGAGCAGGGTCCCATCAAAATCAATCAAGGCATTTTCCAGTACTTCCTTGCTATCGATGTCCAAGTGGTTGGTCGGCTCATCGAGAATCAAGAAGTTGTTATTTTCCATGGAAAGCTTGGCCAATAGCAAGCGGGCCCGCTCTCCACCTGACAGCATGCCAACGGTTTTCTTGACATCGTCCCCTGAGAAAAGGAAGGCTCCTAGGCGATTGCGAATTTCTACTTCTGGTGTCAATTTAAAGTCATTCCAGAGCTCATCCAAGACACTATTGTGAGGGGTTAGTTTACTTTGGGTCTGGTCATAGTAGCCCACCTCGACATTGGCCCCAAAACGAGCTGCCCCCTTGATGAAAGGAATCTGCCCGACAATAGACTTGATAAGAGTAGATTTCCCGATCCCATTGGGTCCCACAATAGCGACCGCATTCATCTTACGGATATCCAGATTGATCGGCTCAGACAGGATTTGATCATCATAGCCAACGGCTGCCTCTTCTACTGTCAAAACGACATTTCCCGACGTCTTATCAGAATGGAAGGTCATATGGGCAGACTTGGTCCCAGCTTCGGGCTTGTCTAGGCGCTCCATTTTTTCCAACTGCTTGCGACGAGACTGAGCCCGCTTGGTGGTCGACGCCCTCACCAAATTACGGTTGACAAAGTCTTCCAGAGCAGCTATTTCTTTTTGTTGCTTCTCGTAGTTCTTGGCTTCGGTCAGCAATTTTTGTTCTTTTTGCTCGACAAAGCTGGAGTAATTGCCGACATAACGGTCCAAGGAATGCTTGGTCAAGTCCAAAGTAATGGTTGCGACCTTGTCTAAGAAATACCGGTCGTGGCTGACAATGAGAAGGGCTCCGCTATAATTGACCAAGTAATTTTCCAACCAGGCAATGGTCTCAATATCCAAGTGATTGGTCGGCTCGTCCAGTACCAAAAGATTTGGCTTCTCCAAGAGCATCTTGGCTAGGGCCAGACGGGTATTTTGCCCACCAGATAACTCTTCAATCTTCATCTGCCACATGGACTCATCAAACTTGAAGCCGTTTAAAATGGCGCGGATATCTGCCTCATAGGTGAAGCCACCAGCCTGACGAAATTCTTCCGATAGCCGGTCATAATCCTGCATGAGTTTCTCCAAATCAGCCCCAGTTTTTTCCCCCATCTCCTGCTCCATCTGCCGTAAAGTTTTCTCTGTCTTACGGAGAGAGTCAAAGACATGGAGCATTTCATCGTAGATGGTATTGGACGACTCAAAGCGGCTATCCTGGGCTAGATAAGAGAGAGAAAGGTCCCGTTTTTTATTGATTTCCCCAGAAGTCGGCTCTTCTTCTCCCACCAAGATTTTTAAGAGCGTGGACTTACCGGCTCCGTTCTTTCCGACCAGGGCAATCCGGTCCCGTTCATCCACTTGCAGGCTGATATTATCAAAAAGAACCTCCCCTGCAAAAGAGCGTTCAATTTTGTTGGCTTGTAAAATAATCATGTTCCTATTTTACTATCTTTTTACGGATTAAACAAGGGAAGACGAAGCATCAAAAAAATCCCGAGCCCCTTGAGGCCCAGAACTTTTAGCAAGTATTTTAAAACTCATTATTCCTTGTATAATTGCCGGACTGCTTCTACATCTGAATCCTGGATACTGTAGAAAGAGCCAGCTGGTTGCATAACCGATTCTCCATCTGTGTGGTCCAACCCAATCGCATGGCCTAGCTCATGCTCAGCTGTATTGACAATCCGATCATAACTATAGTTATAGACATAATTTAACAGATAATGGCGATTGAGGCGAACTGTGATGTGGGTGAACCGATTGGTTAAGAGGTTGGTTTGAGAGGCAGTCTCTCCTGCTGCAGAAACGGATGCGTTGTCCATTTCGGTCAAGACCACATTGGCCTCTTTTTCATTTGTGACCAGCTTGAAAGTAAAGGCACCTGTTTGGTTCCAAGCCTCAATGGCATCTCGATAGGCTTTTACAAAAGTTTGACTGATATTGGGATCCAGGTAGACCGTGGCCTCCGCTTTTTCCCAGCGAGCACCACTATGCTCATGATTATCCGTCTGCGTCGTCTGTGAGCTAGGTGCCATTCCAAAGCGCGATGCAAAGCCCTGATCACCAAATAAATTCCCGACTTGATAGACAACCTTTTGGGCAGCTCGCCCAACCCCATCCATACCAGAACTAGGAGAATCTGTGAAATAGATGATCCCCACTAGGACGAGAAAACTGATGGCAATGGTCCAGAAAAATCCCCAAAAGAGACTCCAAGCCATTCGAAGGATTCCTCTGAAAAACCGAAAAATGGTTCTCATACATTCTCCTTTCTCTTAAAGAAGGTATGCAATTATACCACTCCATACTTAAAAATAACTTAAATAGCTATGCTTTCCAGCTTATTGATGGACGGTTACTTTTCCTGTCTGGTAATCCAGGCTCATTCCACTTTGAACATTGGGAACAAAGACATTGAACTCAAGTGTCCCATCACTCGATTTGGCTTCAATATGAGACCCCAATGGAATCAAATCTTCTGGCTGGTTGTAGATCAAGGTCACCCGATAGCGGATCCGCTTGTTCTTATCCAGTGCTTTTCGTACCAGGGTCTCGTAGTAGTTTTGACCAGTGGAATGAGGGTCATTGGCTTGATTGGACCAAGCCGTTTGCACAGCGATATTTTTGGGATTGCTAGTCGAAGCATCAAAACCTTTGAGATTACCGATCAAGGCGTAACCCAATAGATGACCTCTATCCACAGCATGGTCATACTCACCGGATAGATTGTGGACCTGATGCCAGCCTGCTGGTTTCCAATCGGTTAGGCCACTACCTGTTGCATCTCGATCTCTGTACTGGCGAGTCGCCTTGGTCATGATAGCGTTCGCAACCGTCGGCACGGTCTTTCCATTGACTTCTTTTGTCTTGTTATCCGCATAGGGTTGACTAGCCACACTAGCATCCAGATCTGTGCGATTTCCCTTAACTACAAAGGCTCCAGCGCCATTCCATTCCAAGTTATTCCCCAATTGTGAACGGGCAGATTTCGTTAATACAGAGCTAGCTAACTCTTTACTAGGTGTTTCTTGTTGGCTACTAGTCACCACCGAAACAACCTGATCCGTCGCTTCTTTTACCGTCGGTTGATTAAAATAATAGCCCCCGATAGCTAGGGCCGTTGCCACTACAAAACCTGCTAGGGTTTGTTTGGTTCGTTTGCTTACTGTTTGTTTTGCCATATCTCTCTCCAAAAAAGAGCAGCGCTAGATGGGTCATTGACTCGATTCGCTGCTCTCCTTTTTACTCAATTTTAGTTAAAAGCTTATTTGCCTGTTAGCTTTCCAATGATCTCTGACCAAGTGTCCGGAGAGAGAATGGACCATGGATTTTTTCCATCTCCAATCACTCCATAGCCAATGACCAAACCAACTGCAAAAATGATGATGCCAATCACAGCCAACAGGAGGACAATTCCTAGCTGTTTTCCAACATAGCGAAGATTAGTTTTCATCGTCTTCTTCCTCTACACGTTTCACGTCTGCACCTAGTGCCACCAATTTCTCATGGAATTGATAATAACCACGATCTAAGTGACTTAATTTGCTGACTTTCGTTTCTCCTTCTGCTACCAAGCCCATCAAGACCAAGGTTGCACTTGCTCGTAAATCGGTCGACATGACCTCTGCACCTTGGAAGCTTTCCCCTCCAACGATGCGAGCTGTATCCCGCATAATGTCTGAGTGAACGCCCATCCGACGCATTTCTTCCAAATGCTGGAAGCGATTCTCAAAAACCGTTTCAATCATGGTAGACTCACCTTTAGCCATGGCCATCAAGGCTGTGAATTGAGCCTGCATATCGGTTGGGAATCCTGGATAGGGAAGGGTTTTAACGGTCACTGGACGGAGCTTACTGATATCCGATTGAATCCGAATTCCATTTTCTTCCTCGGTTACCGTTACCCCCATCTCCTGCATCTTAGATAGAAGCGGACGGTTGTGTTCCCAAATGGCATCTTCAATCAAGACATCTCCACCAGTCATGGCTGCCCCAATCATAAAGGTTCCAGCTTCGATGCGGTCTTGCACAACATTGTGATCTGCACCATGCAAGCTCTCCACACCAACAATGGTCAAGGTCTCAGTTCCTGCACCCTTGACATTAGCTCCCATTTTATTCAGCAAGAGAGCTAGGTCAACAATTTCAGGTTCCCGAGCTGCATTTTCAATCACAGTAACTCCATCGGCCAAGGTTGCGGCCATCATAATATTTTGTGTCGCCCCCACTGATGGGAAATCCATATAGATATGTGCTCCATGAAGTCGGTCTGCTTTCGCTTCAATATAGCCGGCCATTTGGGTAATTTCAGCTCCCATAGCTTCCAGACCTTTGAGATGGAGGTCAATCGGACGACTACCGATCGTACAGCCTCCAGGCATGGAAACTTTAGCATGGCCATTCCGTGCCAAGACAGGACCCAAGACAACGATAGAAGCCCGCATCTTGCTCACATATTTATAAGGTGCTTCCTCTGATAATTTTGCTTGCGCATCTACAACAACTGTATTGTCTTCTTCATTGAAGGTTACTTGTGCATTCAAACCACGAACAACATTGTTCATTGTAAAGACATCTGATAACACAGGTACATTTTTCAAGGTTGTTACGCCCTCGCTTGCTAGAACTGTTGCAGCAAGAAGAGGAAGGACAGCATTTTTTGCTCCTTCGATTTTGACGGTTCCAACCAGTCGATTATGACCACCATTAACGATTATTTTTTCCATACGGGATTGTTCTCCAATTTCTTAAAGTCACGCTTTCTATCATACCATATTTTTTATAAAATGTGGCTAGAATTGGCCAATAAAAATCTGCCGACTCATCTCATAGACACTGATAAAAAATGAGCTGGCTAGATAGCCTATTCCGATACTGATCATCAAGATCAAAAGACGGATTTTAACCGCATTTTCAGCACTTACTTTTAAAAACTTTTCCCATTGAACCAGGTTCATCAATAGGTAATAGGCAAAAAAGATAAACAATAGATGGCTTGAAAGATTAAAAATCATTTGAATCATACAGCTATTATACCATATTTGGTCCTTACTTTCTTCTTTTGATTCTCTCTCAACAAAAATAAGGTGAGGACATACCTCCACCTTATTTTGAATATCTTATAAACGATTTCCGACATTAATCCGGTTAATGGCGCGTTGAAGAGCAATTTTAGCACGACGTTCCATATCAACCGAATGCTGATCTTTGGCTTCTTCAATCGCTTTTTCAGCTCGCAGTTTGGCACGTTCTGCACGACTAATGTCGATATCTCGAGCACGTTCGGCAGAATCGGCAACAATGGTAATGACATTATCAGCTACTTCGATAATCCCACCATTGACTGCAATCCAATCAATATGTTTGTCATCGTCGACACGACGAACCTTTACTTGGTCTACAGCCAAAACCGCAATGGTATTGATATGATGAGGTAAAATCCCTAATTCACCATCAATTGTCTTGACAGATACAAATGCGGCATGATGATCATAAACCAGTCCATCCGGTGTAACGATTTGGACGTTCATTTGACTCATCTTTCACCTCTTCTTAGAATCCCATTTTTTCAGCTTTGGCGATCACATCTTCGATCGATCCAACACCACGGAAGGCATCTTCAGGAAGATGGTCATATTTTCCATCCAAAATTTCTTTAAAGCCACGAACAGTTTCTCCAACTGGTACATAAGAACCAGGTTGACCTGTAAATTGTTCCGCAACGTTGAAGTTTTGTGACAAGAAGAATTGGATCCGGCGAGCACGAGCAACCAAGGTCTTTTCTTCGTCAGACAATTCATCCATCCCCAAGATAGCAATGATATCTTGCAATTCATGGTAACGTTGAAGGACGCGTTTGACTTCAGAAGCGACTGCATAGTGTTCTTCTCCTACGATTTCTGGAGAAAGGGCACGTGAGCTTGATGCCAATGGATCCACCGCAGGGTAGATCCCCAATTGTACCAATTTACGTTCCAAGTTGGTGGTTGAATCCAAGTGGGCAAAAGCGGTTGCTGGCGCTGGGTCTGTATAGTCATCGGCTGGCACATAGATGGCTTGGATCGATGTAACAGAACCTTTCTTGGTTGACGTAATCCGTTCTTGCAATTGCCCCATTTCAGTTGCCAAAGTAGGTTGGTAACCAACGGCTGATGGCATCCGTCCCAAAAGGGCTGATACTTCAGATCCGGCTTGGGTGAAACGGAAGATATTGTCGATAAACAAGAGAACGTCCTGACCTTCAACATCACGGAAGTATTCCGCAATGGTCAAACCAGTCAAAGCAACACGCATCCGTGCTCCAGGTGGCTCATTCATTTGTCCAAAGACCATGGCTGTTTTTTCAATAACGCCAGATTCTTTCATTTCCCAGTAAAGGTCATTCCCTTCACGTGTCCGTTCCCCAACACCGGTAAATACAGAAATCCCACCGTGTTCTTGGGCAATATTATGGATTAATTCTTGAATCAAGACGGTCTTCCCAACTCCGGCACCACCGAAGAGTCCGACCTTCCCACCTTTCAAATAAGGGGCTAAGAGGTCAATAACCTTGATCCCTGTTTCAAGAATTTCTTCTGAAGTAGAGAGCTCGTCAAAGGATGGAGCTTTTTTGTGGATGGAGTCACGAGGAGCATCCTCAGGAAAAGGTTGATCCAAGTCAATGGTATCTCCAAGAACATTGAAGACACGTCCCAAGGTTTCTTTTCCGACAGGAACAGAGATTGGACGACCAGTGTCCAAGACTTCCATCCCACGTGTTAAACCATCAGTTGATTCCATGGCGATGGTCCGTACGACCCCATCACCAAGTTCCAAAGCTACTTCAAGAACGACTTTTGATTTTTGTTGGTCATTTTTATAGACTACAAGCGCATTATTGATCTCAGGAAGTTTATCTCCAACGGAAAAGGCAACGTCTACGACGGGACCTACGACCTGAGAAATTTTGCCTAAACTCATGTCATTCTCCTATTCTAAGTAATTTCTACTGCTCAAAAGTTCTCTTTCGAGCATCTGTTTTTGTATTTAAAATTGTATCCGACAACTATTCAAGGGCGCTAGCACCTGCAACGATTTCTGTAATTTCTTGCGTAATCGCTGCTTGACGAGCACGGTTGTATTGAATCGTTAATTCATCAATGACTTTCTTGGCATTGTCTGTTGCAGTTTGCATGGCCATCATTCCAGCAGCATTTTCAGCTGTTTTAGCATCAATAATGGCACCATAGATCATGCTTTCAGCAAATTGAGGGAGCAATTGATCCAAAATGGCATCTCGACTAGATTCCAATTCTAGATTCAATACATAATCCTCATCTGCTTCATTGGGGTCCAAATCAATAATCGGAAGCATCTGTTCTACCCGCATTTGACTAGTCAAACTGTTGACGTGATGGTTGTAACAGACGTACAACTCATCAAACAAGCCTTCCTGATACATTTGGACTGTTTTCGAAATGATCGTACGAACTTCCTTAAAGCTAGGTTGATCAGGCAAACCACGCAATTCATAAACCGGCTGAATCCCACGGGCACGGAAGAAATCCGCCCCGACACTTCCAATACAGATCACTTCAAAGTCATCTCCAATTGGATGGTATTCTGCCTTCATTTCCATCATGGTTTTAAGGATGGAGGCATTGTAGCCTCCGACCAAACCACGATCGGATGTAATCACGATATAAGCTGTCTTTTTTACCGGCCGACTCACCAACATGGGATGGGACTTAGCATTTTCTGTTTCATGTCCATGGAGCAAGTCTGTTAGTAACTTACGTACCTTAGCAGCATAAACCTGAAAATCCTTGGCTGCTTGCTCCGATTTCCCGAGTTTAGCAGCAGACACCATCTGCATGGCATTGGTAATTTGACTAGTATTTTTAGTGGATGCAATTTTATTTTTTATATCATTTAATGAAACTGCCATCTTCCACTCCTATTTCTATTTGAAATTTGACTGGTTGACAAATTCTGTAAGGGCTGCATCCAGTTCTTCTTCTGCTGGAAGATCATGTGTCGAACGAATCGTCTCAAAGATTTGATGATAATGTGCTTCAAAGTAATCAAACAACTCTTCTTGGAAACGAAGAATATCGTCTACTGGAACACTATCTAAGAAACCATGAGTCAAGGCATACAAGATCACGACTTGTTTTTCAACTGTCAATGGTTCATGAACGGGTTGTTTCAAGACTTCAACTGTTCGGCGACCACGGTTCAATTTCGCTTGAGTCGCAGCATCCAAGTCACTACCAAATTTCGTGAAGGCTTCCAATTCACGGTATGAAGCGAGGTCGATACGAAGAGTACCCGCAACTTTCTTCATAGCCTTGATTTGGGCAGCTCCCCCTACACGGGATACAGAAGAACCTGCATCAATGGCCGGACGAATACCAGCATTGAACAAACTATCTTGCAAGAAGATTTGTCCATCTGTGATCGAAATCACGTTGGTTGCGATATAAGCAGAAATATCTCCTGCTTGGGTTTCAATGATTGGAAGAGCTGTAATAGAGCCACCACCCAATTCATCTGAAACTTTAGCTGAACGTTCCAACAAACGGCTGTGGAGATAGAAGACATCCCCTGGGAAGGCTTCACGTCCTGGTGGACGACGAAGAAGAAGGGACAATTCACGGTAGGCTACGGCTTGTTTTGACAAATCATCATAGACGATCAAAACGTGTTTACCGTTATACATGAACTCTTCTGCCATGGCAACCCCGGCATAAGGTGCCAAGTAGAGCAATGGAGACGGTTGGGAAGCCGAAGCGGTTACCACAATCGTATAATCCATGGCTCCGTATTTACGAAGAGTTTCTACTTGCGTACGAACTGTTGATTCTTTTTGACCAATCGCCACATAGATACAGATCATGTCTTGACCCTTTTGGTTCAAGATGGTATCGATGGCAATCGAAGTTTTCCCTGTTTGACGGTCCCCGATAATCAATTCCCGTTGGCCACGTCCGATTGGAACGAGGGCATCAATGGCTTTCAAACCAGTTTGTAGGGGTTCTGAGACAGATTTCCGTTGCATAACACCAGGAGCTGGTGTTTCAACTGGACGGAATTTATCTGTTACAATCTCACCCAAGCCATCAACTGGTTGGCCAAGTGGGTTGACAACCCGACCAATCAAGGCATCCCCTGCAGGGACTTCCATGATTTTACCTGTACGACGGACTGAGTCTCCTTCACGAATATCTGTAAAATCACCCAAGATGATGATCCCGACATCCGTTGTTTCTAAGTTTTGGGCCATCCCGTATGAGCCATTTTCAAAGATCAACAACTCACCACTCATGGCATTTTCAAGACCATGAGCACGGGCAATCCCGTCACCAATGTAGGTTACAACACCTGTCTCAGTGACGTCAAAGTTTGGCTTGAAATTTTCAATTTGTTGCTTAATTAAAGCGCTGATTTCTTGTGCGTTAATCGCCAAAATTCACACCACTTTCTATTTCAATTTAGATTTTATAACTTGCAATTGGTGTTTGAGACTGGTATCCAACGTTTTATGATTGGCTGTCACGACAAAGCCACCAATTAAATCTGGATCGATCTTTTGTTGGATCGAGCGAACTTGAATCCCAAATTTTCTTTCGATAATGGGGATTAGCTTTTGCTCTTGAACAGGATCCAAACCAGCAACCGTCGTAACAGTGACGACAAAAGCGTTGCTCAACAGTTGAATCTGATCCAAACAAATCGTTACAATGTCATAAAATAAGGCTTCACGATGATTGAGAATAACCACTTCAATCAAATGGTCGAGTAATTGTGAATCCGAGGGTTGAAAAAGTCTGAGACTTTTTGCTTTCTCTTCATCCTCTACACCGATATGAGCTAAGAAGTTAGCAAGTCCAGTCTCTTCAAAAATAGCCTTGATTTGAGTCAATTTTTCAAAGACTAGGTCTTGTTCTCCTTTTTCAAAGACCAATTGAACAAAAGGCTGGGTATATTTCTCAATCACCATCAGTTGCTTTTTGTCCATTAGGCTTCTCCTAATTCATCAAGATAGCGATCGATCAGTTGGCGTTGACCTTCAGCATCCAGCTGTTGGCTCAACAATTTGCTGGCAAGATTGACAGTGAGATCTGCCACATCACCTTTGATACTGTTCAATGCTTCTTCTTTGTTATGCGCAATTTCTTGTTGCGCTTTTTCTTTCAAACGTACTGCTTCTTGAGTGGCTTCTGAAAGGATCTGAGATTTATTCTTTTCTGCAGTTTCCTTTGCATTTTCGACGATAGACGCAGCTTCTTTGCGGCTACCTGCCAACTCTTCTTCACGTTTACTTGCTAGTTCCTCAGCTTTTTGACGAGCTGATTCTGCTCCATCAATATCATCTGTAATCTTTTTGGCACGCGCTTCTAAAATTCCATTGATATTGTTCCATGCAAATTTCTTTATTAAAAAGATTAATAATAGGAAGGAACCAGCAATGAGAATAAAGTTACCAATAATTTCACTCATTGATACATGCATTCTTCTACTCCTCCTCTACTTACTCTTCACCATTAATTTTCTTACCAATATAAATTGATGACAACATGGTAAACACATAGGCTTGGATACATGAAATGAAAATCGAAAACGCTGTCCACGCCATGCTTCCAATAAAGGCAAATGGATACCAATAAACAGCTTGATGCGACAAAGTCACAAGCAAGCTTGCTAGTACCTCACCCGCAAAGATATTTCCGAAGATCCGAAGGGCCAAGGAGGCAAAGTTCGTTAATTCTTCCAAAATATTCATGGGGGTCATAAATCCGGGTGTCACAAAAGCCTTTAAATATTCCTTCACACCACGTCTGCGAATTCCTTCTACATGGGCGATTAAGGTGATCAAAAATGAAAAGGCAAAGTCATAACCCAGGTTAGCGGTTGGTGATGTCCACAAATTGTAACCATTGGTCGTTTCGATTTTAGCCATCAATCCAATGTTATTGGCTACTAAAAGAAAGAGGAAAAGAACAAACAAGAACAAGGAATAGTCCTTTATGTAATGTTCCCCAATATTTCCTTTTGTAAAGCCTACGACAAAGTCATATGCGTATTCCAGCACATTTTGTTTGCCTTTTGGTCGGATCGACATTTTTCGACTGGCCCAATAAATGAAGCCAAAAACGGCGAAAACAGAAATCAGGGTCATAGCAAGTAGGGTCAAATTAAAAGATACAGGTCCAAGAGTAATCGTTGGATTGATACTTTCTTCCAAGGTTTGACACCTCCTTTTCTAAAATAGAAGCGTCTATTTGATAATAAAGGCCATAACCAAGGTTACGAAGAAAGTACCTTCGACAAAGGCAACACCAAGAATCAAGAGGCTACGCAATTGACCGATAATTTCTGGTTGACGAGACGCAGATTTCAATAAGCTACTCATCATCAAACCTTCTGCCAGTGATACACCAAAACAGGCTAAACAAAGACCTAAAAATGTTAAATTCATGATGAATTCTCCTTTTATAAATTTTACCTCCTTAGTTTACTCCTAAAAGATATAATAGTCAAATATTTCCTATAAAAGTAAGCGTTTTAGTGAAATTACGTTATTTTTTTAATATGATAATTTTTCCTATCTACGATTGATTTCTTTTAATTTTTAGACGCTTTGTCCACCTCTATTCATTTTTTCTTCTAAAAAACTCTCACCTGCTCAGCAGATGAGAGAATTCGATTATTTAAAGATAGACGTTTTGAAACTGTCTGTTTGTTGCAGTAATTTCTTAAAGATTTTTTCTTTCAAGGCAAGGGTATTGTCAAATTTGACAGAACCATTCTTCAAGCTGGCCTGATCTTTTTCAACCGCAGTTGCAAAGGCTTGTTTTAAGTCATCATAAGTGCTATAAGTAGTCCCATCAACTTCAATAGCCTGAAGTCCATTTTTAGCACTGGTCACCACTTCGTTGAAGTATGCTTTCTTCCAGTCTTCAAGGGTACTGAATGTTCCATCAGAAATCTTTTGAATGATGTAATCGTCCCCTAGAGTCGCATGACCTGCTTGTTTGGATTCTTGTTTATACTTGTTTGAAGCATACCCTAAGAAGCCTTTTTCATAGCCATAGTAACCCCAGATTCTGAAGGTATTGTGTTTGAAGGACATAGCTCCAGGAGCCCCTTCACTAGTGTTCCCACCATAGATCCCTGTCATCATCGGTACAGTCACATAGGCTGAACCAAAGTCTGATGGATTATAGACCCCGTTTCCAGGACCACGATTGGTCATGAAGTTATTGGTGATGAGGTCATCTACTGTATGTAAAGCAATCGCCTTTTCCTCATCACTCAAAGGACGCACCTTATCAAATTGATTTTTGGTATTAGCCCCTCGGTATTGTTTATCAACCTTCTTGAACCATGCATTGTTCAAGTCTTGACTGCCTTTATTGAGGACAGCTTCTCCTTCTAGGTAATCCAAAAGCATGAGGGTGTCATTATAGCCCTTCATGTAGCGATCAATGTCCTCGCGTGAAGTGAGATCATTTGGATTGGTATTGTACCATTGGTTTCCATCGTTAGGACGTTCATAGGCCATGTTGAGACCTAAGGCCTTGTATTCCCCATTTGGATTGGATACGGATGGTGTTTGGAGCATCCCTTGGGCAAAGGCTTCAATATCAGTTCCTTCTCGGTGTCTCCAACCACCTAGATAAACCATCCGGTCATTGACGTGCGTTGTTTCGTGTGTGAAGGCAGAGACCCCAAAGTCACTGATCATATCCGTCACCATGAAGAAGACAGAATCGTCTTTATATGGATTTCCGTAAATTCGCGCCACCGCTCCCATCCGCCAATCTGTCGCATGGTAACGATCGGTTGGACCATACAATTCACGGATTGGAGCCACATCTTTGCCACTGTTGGTATGGCCGTAACGGTCTGTACTAATGCCCTTGTAGTTTTGGTTATCAAGAACAGGGGTCGGCACCATATTATTGCTCTTCAAGAGTTGATTGCGAACCTTATCTGTTGCTAGACGTGACCAGAAATCAAGGTAATTCTGTTGTCCTTTAGCGACCTTATCAATTTCGGCTTTGAAGGCATTCCGCTCTGCTTCCGTGTTCTTACCATATTTCTCAAAGGAACTATAGGCCATGGTGTTGTAAGTTGAAATCAAGAACATATGCGCATCTTTTAAGTTCAAGAGTGGCAAGATCATTTTACCATGAACATCATTGTTTAAGCCTTCGTATGCTCGATGTTTCTTATCGGCAAACTCAGGAGTTGTTGTTTTTGGCTCTACAATATAGACATTGTCTTTGGTTGCTTTGATAAACCAATCATTCAAGTCTGTGTCACTTGTAAAGAGCTCCATGTTGTACTTCAGGAAGTCATTAAGATTTCCAGAAAGAGTCGATTTAGCCACGACTTCACGGAAGGCATCATGGGTACGAGTTCCTTTGATATAGTCTTCTTTTGAACCGATTTCAATCAAGCGGTCTAAGACATCAACATTCTTACCATAGAAGTCTGGCTTGAACAACATGAGCTGTTTGAGATGGACATCATCAAACTTCACTCCGTAATAACGGTTGAGATAAGAGAGACCCAGGAGAACCGCTGCCTTGTTATCCTCAATTTTCTTGATAAGCGCCCGTTTGGCAGCCTCATCTGTATTCAACTGATGATCTTGGTTTTCAACCAGTTGTTTGACAAAGTGAGTCAGATTGTCCTTGACTACTTGGAAGCTTTCTTCAAGGTAAAGGTTCTTAATGGCATTGACTTTGTTAGGTCCTGTTCGACCAAGATGTGTGTAGATTGGATCTGATTGCAATTCGACTGGACTTAGTTTCCCTACGATAGCACTGATGAGATCGCTCCGGTCTTTGTCCACCATATTTGGAGTGTAGACCACTTCACCGAGCTCCGCTACACTGTACTCTTTGACTTGTTTAACTTTAGAGTCTTTCGACGTCATGCTAAAGATATCTTTTGTCTTATCTGCGTAGTGGATCATTATGTGATCAGCATTAGCTAGTTCAGTAACAAAATCATTGCCCTTCATAGCGGTCACAGACAAGACTTCCTTGGTCAAGAGAGGACTCGTTGCAGCCAGTTTATTTCCTTGGTCGACAATCCATTCTTTGTTATAGAAAGGTTGCAATTTAGCAATATTGCGATAAGCTAGCTCACGAGTCGCATCATAAGCAGTGATGGCCTTGTATTGATCATCTTTGCTAACAAGGTGATTGAGCGTATCTTCAATCGGTTTGCTGCTGGTGAATTTATCAGCAGTGATTCCCATTGCTTCGATTTTCTGCTCAGCTTCTGCCAGCGAGATGCTTGGGATTTTACGGGAGTTGTTAAAGGTTTTCTTCCCTTCACTCACGCCTTCCACACTGTAATTGCGCTTGGTTCTTGAATAGGTGAAGTAATCATCTGCGTCAATATCTGAGTGACCAAAGACCATCTCACCCGTTTTGACTTTCATCATGGTGATGTTGTCTTCAATAGTCCCCAAGGCCCAGTTGGTCCCTAGTAATCCACCCGATTGAACCGCTTCTTTCAGTTCAATTGATCCTTTAGCAACTGAATTTCTGAGAACCCCTTCTTTACCTACTGTGTGGTTATTTCCACCATTTTGAGAGGAATAAACGAGACCTGCAGCTTTGGCTTTGTTCCCAGTGATTTCAGCATCAACGTAAGCTTTTTCTACGATACCTTTCCAGTTCTCGCCAACAACACCCGCTAGATAGCCACCTTTGTTACCAGTAGCGTGCAGTTTCCCGATAAAGGCAACGTTGCTGACCTTCCCACTGCCATCAATTTTATTGACAATTCCTGCTACGTCATTGTTCCCGATAACACTTCCTGTTACTTTAACATTTTCAACAGTTGCATTGTTTTTGATGACACCTGCGATTGGGGCTACTCGATCTGTCTCAGGTAGGTCAATATTGACATTTTCAAGCAAGAGATTCTTAACCGAGCCACCTTCGATGTTCCCAAATAATGGTCTTGTAATGTTATGGATGGCAAATTTATTTCCATCCGTACTTTCCAAAATTCCCTTGAAGGCATTGGTTACATAAGATTTTCCTGCTGGCTGGACATTAGTCGCATTCATATTGCTACCCAGTTTAAAGGTTCCAGTCGGATTGGCTTGCATGGCTTTTACAAGTTCGTTGAAATTGTAGTAGACATCACCTTCATGAGCTTTTGGTTTCGCAATATAGTGGACATAGTTCTCATTGAACTGGTTGTCCCCAGTCCGTTGGACCAAATCTGGAGCTTTGGCTGTTACTTTGTAGAGGGTCGCGCCATCTACCGTCACTTCTTCGATTTTATCAACGGCTAGTTTCGTGACCTTATTATCATGGGTGGTAACTTTTAAGTAGTATGGCTTCACATCAGACGGTGTTTCAGACAAGAGGCTGCTATCGGTCTCAAGACCTTGGTCATCCACGCTAATCAGACTGGTTTCCTTGATGTTTTTGATTTCAACTTTTTTAAGATCAATTCTCAGTGGTTCTTCCTTGAGAACTTCTTCTTCATCCCCATTTCCACGGTCATACACCATGGTCGTTGCCAGCGTATAATCCTTGTAGTAGTCCAAGTCCGCTAAAGCAGCTGCCAAGTCTGTCTCTGAAAGGGTCAGGGTTTTCACCACTTGATCACCCTTCTTCAATACAGCCTGGATGGACTTGATGGTCACACCGTCTGGTTTGTCCAAACGATAGGTAGCTTTAGCACTGCGCTTCAACACTTCCTGATCAAGATTGGTCAAGGTCAAGGTTGGCTTGTCTAATTCCTTTGTCCCTTGTTGAATGATCTGATCTTGCGCTTGTTCTACCACTTCTTCGGAAATTGTAGGAGCATCCGTTGTTTTGACACCTTTAATGGTCTTGTAGACCTTGGTGATTTTCTTCTTCCCATTTTTACCGGCTTGAGAAACCCTTTCAGTTCCTTTTAGCAAGGTGGCATCTTGTTCGGTTACCGTCTTAAATGGAATTTCTTCAAAAGCAACTTCCTCTTTTTGGCCTTCAATCGCCTTAGTCCCACGACTAATTTTTTCTGTCACAGGAGCTTTGACCGTTTCAGTGGTCGTACTGAGAGGCTCTCCAATCTTCTCACCATTGACCGTCTTATAAACACGACGAATCTCCTGGCTACCAGCCTCTCCTTTTTGAAGGAGGCTTTCTTCATCGGTGTAACGATTGGCGTCCGTTACATACTCGGTTGTATATGGAAGGATTACCGTTTCTGTCTCGGTTACCGTCCCTTCCGTAACTTGATAGGTTGGATTCTCCGGTTGAACGGGGGCTTCGCCAACATGGCCTTCTTCCTGTGTCCCTTTGGCTTCCACCATACCTGTATAGGTTGGGTTCTCCGGTTGAATAGGGGCTTCGCCGACATGGCCTTCTTCTTGTGTCCCTTTAGCTTCCACCACACCTGTATAGGCTGGGTTCTCTGGTTGAACAGGAGCTTCGCCGATATGGCCTTCTTCTTGTGTCCCTTTGGCTTCCACCACACCTGTATAGGCTGGGTTCTCTGGTTGAACAGGAGCTTCGCCGATATGGCCTTCTTCCTGTGTTCCTTTATCTTCCACCACACCTGTATAGGCTGGGTTCTCTGGTTGAACAGGAGCTTCGCCAACATGGCCTTCTTCTTGTGTCCCCTTAGCCGTTACAACTGGAGAAGGGCTGGGTTGAGGGGTTGGTTGGGCATCTTCTTTTGTCCCAACAGCAAGAATTTGTGAAACTGGTTCTTTAGTGACCTTGCTTTCAACGACTCTGCGAACTTCTTGTCCATCTACCACACTCACTTCTGTCAATAGGGTCCGCTCCCCATTTTGACCAGCAGTCAGCACCTTGGTTTGCCCTTTAGGTAATGTAGGATCAACTTGGTTGACAGTTTCAAATGGCACAGGCTCAGTATAGGCTTCCAGGCTTGGTTTTTCAACTTGAGGAAAGGCTGGAGCGACTTCTGGGGTCACACGCGCTTGTGGTTCCACTTGTGGAATCCCTGTACTTGTTTTGATCGTTCCTTTTACAGAAGGTTTCGTTTCCTGCATAGCCTTTGGCTCTCGTAAGCTCGCCTTTTGGACTGACGGGTAGCGCAGATAACCAATATAGTCATAGCCGTCAATTTGAATCACGCCATTTGCAAGATCTTTGCTCGATGCGATCGCAAGATCCTGATTATAGGCGCGCAAGACTTGATTTTGTAGGGCTGCGACTTCAACTGGAAGTAGAAGACTTTGTCCCATGGCTCCAATCAAAAGGACGCCCATGATCTTCTTCCGGTGCTTTTTAGAGAGTAAGAGGACCGCAAAGGAAGCAGTGGCTAGACTTAGCCCAAAAAGGGCGATTTCCTGACTTCCTGTTTGAGGAAGAACCGACTGAGTTGCTTCCTTCTTCTTATAGACGAGATAGAAAGTATCTTCATTTTGATATGCTTCAGGGATTGCATGAATCACCTGTGCTTTTTCTTCAGCAGTCAGCTCTTCTTCTGTCACATATCCTAAGTGCACATGAGCAGGTAGGGTCACCTGATCTGCTTGGACAGGACGAGCCCCTAACAGGCTTCCTCCTAATAAAAAGGCTCCAATGGCCACCGGACCAACACCGACAGATAATTTCCGAATCGAATATTTGGTCATTTTTTCAAACGTTTGTTTCGCTTTTTTCATCCTAAAATTCCTATATAGTAATATTTAACCCTCGAGCAGGGACCTGATTATTTTTAGAGAGGATGGGATCCTTTCCAGAAATAAGAACCTTCCCGGGATTTTTTACCTTTACCTATCTTATCTTTTTTCTTCTATTTTAGCAAGCTCTAAAACTCAAAAATATAAACCGTTTTCTTTATAGGAAGAAAGCAACACAAAAAAACGCCTCGAAAGGCGTTTGTATCATAGATCTATTTATAAGGATTGGTACAAATCATTGTATCGTTGACTAGCCGTATCCCATGAGAAGTCACGCGTCATAGCTTGCTCTTGGAGACCATACCAAGCCTGTTTGTCATTGTAGTAGACAGCCAAGGCTTCATCAACTGCCCAGTTAAACCAATAGCCAGACAAATTATTGAAACTAAAGCCTGTTCCACTTCCATCAACAGCATTATACGGTTGGACCGTATCTCGAAGTCCGCCGACTTCATGCACCAGAGGAAGGGTTCCATAACGCATGGCCATCATTTGAGAAAGGCCACATGGTTCAAAGCGGCTTGGCATCAAGAAGACATCCGACGCTGCATAGATTTCTTGGGCCAATTGGACATCAAATGTGATATTCGCTGAAAGTTTATCTGGGTAGGCTTGACCAAACCAAGCAAAGGCATTTTCAAATCCAGGGTCTCCTGTCCCCAGCAAAACAATCTGAATATCCTTTTGCAAGAGTTGATGCAACTCTTCTACCACCACATCAAAACCTTTTTGACGTGTCAAACGAGAGACGATCCCAAACAAAGGAACATCATCGCGAACAGGTAGACCAACACGTTCTTGAAGAGCTCGTTTGCTAGCTGCTTTACCTGAAAGATCTGAGAGACTGAAGTGATACGTCAAGAGTGGATCCGTTTCAGGATTATACAGATCTGCATCAATCCCGTTAACAATTCCGGTCACCTTGCCAGACTCCATCCGAAGGATCTGATCCAAGCCACAACCATATTCAGCAGTCATAATCTCATGCGCATAGCTAGGAGAAACCGTTGTTACACGGTCAGCATATAGAATGCCGGCTTTCATCCAGTTCAGGCAATCATTCCACCGAAGCGTTCCATCTGCATAGCGTTCAAATCCAACTCCGAATAGGTCCCACAACATTCCTGGGTCGAACTGACCTTGGAATTCCAAATTATGGATAGTCAATACTGTTTTAATTTCATGATAAGCTTGAATCCAACGGTATTTTTCCTTCAGCAAGAAAGGAATCATCGCCGTATGGTAATCATGGGCATGAAGAACATCTGGAATGAAGTCAACCCGTTCCATCGTTTCTAAAGCCGCGAGCTGGAAGAAGGCGAAGCGTTCTCCATCATCAAAGTCACCATAGACATGACCTCTAAAGAAATAATGTTGGTTATCAATAAAGTAAAAGGTGACTCCATCACGCACAATACGTTTCACACCAACATATTGACTTCTCCAGCCAACCTTGGTCTCAAAATGCAAAACATCTTCGATTTGATCTCCAAACTTAGTCTCTACCATATCATAGTAAGGGAGGATCACGCGCACATCATGACCACTTTTCGCTAAGGATTTAGGAAGAGCGCCAATAACGTCTCCCAATCCGCCTGTTTTAGAAAATGGTGCACCTTCAGCTGCAACAAATAATAGTTTCATTAGACAATATCCTCTGTAACAATCGTTCCTTTTTTAACCACGACAGGTGCTTCTTCTGTCCCACGAATCGTCACACCAGCAGCCACTTCGACACCCTTATCCAGGATGGCATATTCGACGATTGCATTTTCATGAATCACAACACCAGGGAAGAGAAGACTACTGCGGACTTCTGAACCTTCATGAAGGTGTACCCGCCGTGAAACAACGGAGCGTTCAACGGTTCCTTCTACAATACTACCCGAAGCAAATTGAGACGTTTTAATATGTGAAGTCTTGGAATAATACGTTGGTTCTTCATTCTTCACTTTCGTATACACCTTTTGGTTTGGTGAAAAGAGCTTCATGAATTTTTGGTTTTCCAACATATCCAAGTTTGCATGGTAGTAGGATTCAACTGAATGAATATTGGCTAGGTAACCTGTATATTCAAAAGCAAAAGCATTGTATTCCACCGCCAAATCACGCAAGATATAGCGCAATTTTTGTGGGTATTCTTTCTTGGCTTCTTCTTCAATTTTTTCAATCAACCAAGGAGTATCCACAATAAAGACATCTGTCGACATGTTGTAGACTTCGTCAGGATCCTTGCCATCGAAAAGTCTTTGCTCTGTAACATGGTCTGTTTCATCAATTTCCAAGATAGCATTGACTTCAGAGATATTTTGAAGATGCAACTTCTTATAAACCACTGTAATCGGACGGTCAACGCTATTATGCAAGTGGAAAACTTGATTGAGGTCAATATTCATCAAGACATCACAGTTCAAAGCAACTGTTTGGTTGGAACCAGACCGTTTCAAATAGGTCAATAATTGTTGGTAGTATTCTGGCCCTACATTTGTATTTTCAACAGGAGTGTTATAGATTCCGAGGTAATAGTGGCTCAATAAAGTAGACAAGCCCCACTCACGACCTGAACGAATATGGTCAAAGACCGAACTAATATTTTCTTGTTGGAAAATCCCAAAAACACTACGAATACCAGCATTCGCAAGACTAGACAACGGGAAGTCAATCAAGCGGTATTTCCCATCAAATGGTAGAGATGCTACCGGACGATGGCTGGTCAAAGTGGACATATCATGATACCCAACTGTATTTCCTAAAATGGCTGAATATTTATCAATCTTCATCTGTTGCTACCCCCACTTTTTCATTGTAACCGACAACTTGTACTTCCTCTGTTCCATCAATCACGACACCTTCTGCAATGACTGCACCTTCCCCGATAATCGCGCGTTTCACGACAGCTCCTTTACCGATAATGGCATTGCTCATCACGACAGCATCTTCGACAACTGCTCCTTCACGAACTTGAGCTTCTGTTGATAAGATGGAGTGTTTGACTGTACCGTCTACCGAACAACCGTCGACGACAAGAGAATCTTCGACGTGGCCATGTTCCCCAAAGAAGTTCGGTGGAGAAATGAGGTTGCGTGAATAGATTTTCCAGTGACGATCGCGACTATCCAAGGCATTATTTGGATCGATATATTCCATATTGGCTTCCCAAAGAGACTCAATCGTACCAACGTCTTTCCAATAACCATTGAATTCATAAGCATAAACACTTTCGCCTGATTCTAGATACGTTGGAATGACATTTTTACCGAAGTCTGACATATCGATATCACTCTTTTCAGCAGCAACCAACATATTGCGGAGACGAGCCCAGTCAAAGATGTAAATCCCCATGGAAGCCTTGGTAGATTTTGGTTCAGCTGGTTTTTCTTCAAATTCGACAATCCGATTATTGGCATCTGTATTCATGATTCCAAAACGGCTTGCTTCCTTCAAAGGTACATCTAGGACGGCAACAGTTAAGCTTGCATTATTATCCTTGTGCGCTTGAAGCATATCATCGTAATCCATCTTATAGATGTGGTCCCCAGATAATATCAAGACATATTCCGGATTGATGCTGTCGATATAGTCGATGTTTTGGAGGATGGCATGGCTAGTTCCTTCAAACCAACGATTTCCTTCACTAGCTGAATAAGGTTGGAGAATAGACACACCCGTATTGATTCCATCCAAGCCCCAACTGGAACCATTTCCAATATGGCTGTTAAGTGCAAGGGGTTGATACTGTGTAATCACACCAACATTGTGAATTCCTGAGTTGGCACAGTTTGAGAGAGCAAAATCGATAATCCGATAGCGCCCACCAAATTGAACCGCAGGTTTCGCGATGTTTTTGGTTAATTTTCCAAGACGTGTTCCTTGCCCACCGGCAAGAATTAAAGCGAGCATTTCATTCTTCATTGACTACTTCCTCTTTTTAAAGCTTGGACTCCCTTAGAGTCAACCGATCATCATTTTTTATCTGATGTTTTAGATTTCGTTTTGCGAACCTTCCGTTTCACCTTCCAAATGCTAGCCCCTAAAGCCGGCAAAGTAAAGGTCAAAGTTTGTTCATAATCCTTCCACAGTCCATCTTGAGACTGAACTGTCGGATTGTGCTCTTTCCAGACACCTCCCCATTCTTCTAATTCTGTATTCCAAATTTCTTCATAGACCGCTGATACAGGCACACCAATCGTAAAGTCCTTGCGTTCTACTGGTGCCATATTGAAGACGCAAACCAAAAGATCGCCTTTACGATTTTTCCGGATCATAGACAAGACGCTCTGATCCCGGTTATCTGCATCAATAATCTCTAAGCCATCAAAGCTATCATCAATCTCCCACAATTCCTTGTGTTCTTTGTAGAAATGATTGAGCTGAGAAGTGAAACGACGCATCTTAGCATTCATTTCATCCTCTAGATTGCCCCATTCCAATTGCTCTTCTGACTTCCATTCCAAAAATTGACCAAATTCTGAACCCATAAAGAGTAATTTCTTACCTGGATGGCAAATCTGATAGGTCAAGAGGTTACGGAGTCCAGCAAATTGATTGTAACGATCTCCCCACATCTTATGCATCAAACTCTTCTTACCATGCACCACTTCATCATGTGAAAATGGTAGTAAGAAGTTTTCAGAAAATGCATACATGAAACTAAAGGTTACCAGGTTAAAGTCAAATTTCCGGTAGATGGGATCTTCTTCGTAGAATCGAAGGATATCATTCATCCACCCCATATTCCATTTATAGTCAAAGCCAAGTCCACCTTCTTCTTCAGGACCCGTGATCTTTTGACCAGCAGAACTTTCTTCTGCAATCATCATGACATCTGGGTGTTCGTTCTTGATAATCGCATTCAAACGTCTAAGGAAATGAACGCCTTCGTAGTTGAGGTTTCCACCATCAATATTTGGTGTCCATGGACCACTATCGTAGTCAAGATAGAGCATATTGCTCACAGCATCGACCCGAATCCCATCTAAATGATAGGTATCAATCCAAAACTTCAAACTAGAAATCAAGAATGACTGGACTTGATTCTTCCCTAAATCGAAGTTCAAGGCTCCCCATCCGTAGTTATGCGCACGATGTTCATCCTGGTATTCAAAGGTTGGTGTTCCATCATAATAAGCCAAGGCATCATCATTGATAATGAAATGTCCTGGTACCCAATCCACGATCACTCCGATATTGTTGAGGTGGCATTCTTCCACGAAGTCTTGAAACTCTTCTGGGCTACCATAAGTCTGCTCGAGTGCAAAATATCCCATGAGCTGATAGCCCCAACTCAAGCCCAATGGATGGGCCATCACTGGCATAAATTCCACGTGGGTGTAGTTCATCTCTACCAGATACGGAATGAGTTCATCTTTTAGTTGTTTGAAGGTATAGGAACTGTGATCCTCATTACGTTTCCAAGATCCTGCGTGAACCTCATAAATATTAACAGGTCGTTCCTTAAAACCAAGTTTTTTACGGCGTGCTCTCCAGAGACCATCTTTCCAGTTTTTCTCTGGAATCGTCTTAATAATAGATCCTGTATTGGGTCTCTTTTCCATCCATAACGCTAGAGGATCAATTTTTTGAACCTGATGACCATTTTGTCGTGTCACTAAGTACTTGTAAATATCTCCCTCTTTTGCATCGGAACAGAAGACTTCCCAGACGCCTCCTTCATTACGAACCATTGGAATTTTATGAGCTTCCCAATCAGTGAAATCACCAATCAGATCCACAGCCTGAGCATTGGGAGCCCAAACGCGGAAGGTAAAGCCTTCTTGTTCTCCCCTTGTTTCCTTGTGAGCTCCTAAGTACTCTTGAAGATGGAAATTATCCCCTCTTCCAAATGTCCATAAGTCTGTGCTTCTATCCATATACTCACCTCTTTATTTTTTGAAAGCGTTTTCTAGTTGTTTTTATTTTACTATAAAATCACTTAATTTTCAAGTTGATTCCTGTAAAATCATGTAAATTTATCAGGAAAAGTTTTTCCATTTTCTTTCCCGAACCTTTTACTGCATTCCTTCGCTTTCCTCCTACTCTTACTTATGATTATACTACATATCTAAGGAAATTTAAACAAAAAACCGAACATTTTAGTCAATGTTTTTATTACTAACTAGTTTATTACGAATAAAATGGACATTTTTATAAAAAAAGTAAAAAAATCAAAAAAAATACTAAGACAGATGTGTCTTAGTATTTGATTCATTCTTAGTCTACGTTCACGTATTCTTTAGAAAGTTCAAGCACTTCTTCCATGGTTGAACATTCAGTCAGAGCACGGTTAGCGTATTCTTGCATTTTAGCTGTATCCAATTTCTTCATCAAGCTACGTGTACGAAGAACAGATGTCGCTGACATGGAGAACTCATCCAAGCCCATTCCAACAAGAAGTGGAACAGCAGTTTGGTCACCGGCCATTTCACCACACATACCAGCCCATTTACCTTCAGCGTGAGCCGCCTTGATCACATTATTGATCAAACGAAGGATAGATGGGTTATATGGTTGGTAAAGGTATGAAACTTGTTCGTTCATACGGTCAGCAGCCATTGTGTATTGGATCAAGTCGTTTGTACCAATTGAGAAGAAATCAACTTCCTTAGCAAATTGGTCAGCAAGCATCGCAGCAGCTGGGATTTCAATCATGATCCCTACTTGGATATCATCTGCCACAGCAACACCTTCCGCAAGCAATTTAGCTTTTTCTTCTTCAAGAATACCTTTAGCCGTACGGAACTCAGTTAACAAAGCAACCATTGGGAACATGATCCGCAATTTACCGTGAACAGATGCACGAAGCAAAGCACGCAATTGTGTACGGAACATTTGATTACCAGTTTCAGAGATAGAAATACGCAAAGCACGGAAACCTAAGAATGGGTTCATTTCTTTAGGAAGGTCGAAGTAAGGAAGTTCTTTATCCCCACCGATATCCATTGTACGAACGACAACAGGTTTACCGTTCATACCTTCAAGAACAGCTTTGTAGGCTTCGTATTGGTCATCTTCTGTTGGGAAGTCTTGAGAATCCATGTACAAGAATTCTGTACGATAGAGACCAACAGCTTCTGCACCATTATCGTTTACACCTTCAACGTCTTTAGGTGTACCGATGTTAGCAGCCAACTCGAAGTGTTTTCCATCAGCAGTCACTGTTTTCGCATCTTTAAGGAGAGCCCATTCAGCTTTTTGTTTAGCATAAGCTTCACCAGCTGCTTTGAACTCTGCAATTTGTTCTCCAGTAGGGTTGATCACTACTTCACCAGTGATCCCTGAAACAGCCAAAACATCACCATCTTTGACAAGTTCTGTAATGTTATTTGTACCAAGAACAGCTGCGATTTCAAGTGTACGAGCCATGATAGCTGAGTGACTTGTACGTCCACCGATATTCGTAACAAAAGCTTTTACATACTTTTTGTTCAACTGTGCTGTATCAGATGGAGTCAAGTCATGCGCAACCACGATTGCTTCTTCATTAATAGAAGCAGGGTTTGGCAATTTTTTACCAAGCAAGTTGGCAAGGACACGTTTGGTAACGTCACGAATATCTGCTGCACGTTCTTGCATGTAAGGATTGTCTTCCATTCCTTCAAAGATCGCAATGAACATGTCAGTGACTTCTTTCAAGCCAGCTTCTGCATTGATTTTTTTCGTACGAATTGTTTCTTTGATCTGACCAATCATTTCAGGGTCAGCAAGAACCATCATATGCGCATCAAAAACTTGCGCTGCTTCTTCACCAAGGCTTGCTACTGCATTCTCCCGAATAAGAGAAAGCTCGTTTTGTGAAGCTTCAAGAGCTGCATCCAAACGAGCTTCTTCTGCACTTGTATCTTCGACTGAAACAGTCTCAAATGATAAGTCTGGTTGAATGAGCAAATATGCCTTAGCAACGGCAACACCGTCAGATGCTGCAATTCCTTTTAGCATTTTTGTCATATTTTTAAGCCAATCCTTCTTTAGTCATTGTTTCTGAGATAGCTGCGATAGCATCATCAGCGTCAGCACCTTCTGCAGAGATTACAACGTCTGCTCCTTGACCAACACCAAGGCTCATAACACCCATGATTGATTTCAAGTTAACTGATTTACCTTTGTATTCAAGAGTAATATCTGAAGCAAATTTGCTAGCAGTTTGAACCAACAAAGTTGCTGGACGTGCGTGGATACCTGTTTCTGCCACGATGTGGAAATCTTTAGAAGCCATAGTTTGACTCTCCTTTTTAAAAATAGTTTTTGAGTTACCTTTTGATAACCCTTACAATTTGGTATTATATCATCTTTTGAAATTTTTTTCAAGATTTTTATCACTGACTTACAGAAAAAGACTGCGAAAAATCCCAATTTAGATACATTTTAAGAAGCACCTGAAGAATAGAGAAAATATCTTTTCAATTTTCTACTATATTATAAGTAACATTTTCCTCCGCTTTCAATGAAAAGAAGCAGTTGAACCACAGGATGTTGATTCACCAAAAAATTATAACTAATTAAAGATGCTTTAAAGCCTATTCCTATCCCATTTCTTCGATTTTCACATTTTTCACTCACCACAATATATTGTGCTTTGAAAACTCCATTTCATCTCTTTGCACAATATTTAGTTTTATTTTGTTGACAAGTTGCTGGATTTTGTTTATACTGTTTACAGATTTATATTTCGATAGGAGAAAGGAAAAGAAATGGTAACCATTTATTCAAAAAATAATTGTGTTCAATGCAAAATGACCAAGCGATTCCTCGATAGCAATCATGTGGAATACCGCGAAATTAACTTAGATGAACAGCCAGAATTTGTAGAGCATGTTAAGAACCTTGGCTTCAATGCTGCTCCAGTTATTCAAACACCGGATGAAGTATTTTCTGGTTTTCAACCAGCTAAGTTGAAGAAACTTTCTTAATAAACACAGTATTTTGCTTAAATAGGGTCTAGCGTTAGCAACCTAACACTAGACTTTTTACTTGGAAAGAGAGGACTTCTCCTCTTCATTTTTTTGAACTAGAAAAGGATTATTATGGGATTAAAATCTCTTGAAGATGTGACGTATTTTCGTCTTAACAATGAAATCAACCGTCCAGTAAACGGCCAAATCATGCTTCATAAAGATAAAGAAGCTTTGGATGCGTTCTTTAAAGAAAATGTTGTACCAAATACTAAAACCTTTGACTCGATTACAGACAAGATTCAGTACCTTCTCGAGCACAATTACATTGAGAGAGCTTTTATCGAGAAATACCGTCCTGAATTTTTAGAGGAATTGGCCCAATTTATCAAAGATCAAAACTTCCAATTCAAGTCCTTCATGGCGGCCTACAAATTCTATAACCAATACGCTTTGAAAACAAATGATGGAGAATACTATCTTGAAAGCATGGAAGACCGTGTCTTCTTCAATGCTCTCTATTTTGCAGATGGAAATGAATCTATCGCGCGAGACATCGCAAACGAAATTATCCACCAACGCTACCAACCAGCTACTCCTTCTTTCTTAAACGCTGGACGTGCCCGCCGTGGGGAATTGGTTTCGTGTTTCTTGATCCAAGTAACCGATGATATGAATGCGATCGGACGCTCCATCAACTCTGCCCTTCAACTTTCACGTATCGGTGGTGGGGTTGGGATTTCTCTCAGCAACCTTCGTGAAGCTGGAGCACCAATCAAAGGGTATGAAGGAGCCGCTTCTGGGGTCGTACCTGTTATGAAACTCTTTGAAGATAGCTTCTCTTACTCTAACCAATTGGGACAACGCCAAGGGGCTGGTGTGGTTTACCTCAACGTCTTCCACCCAGACATCATCGCCTTCCTTTCTACTAAGAAAGAAAATGCTGATGAAAAAGTTCGGGTGAAGACTCTTTCACTTGGTGTCGTCGTGCCAGATAAGTTCTACGAGTTGGCTCGTAAGAATGAAGAGATGTACCTCTTTAGCCCTTACTCTGTAGAGCGTGAATACGGAGTACCATTCAACTACATCGACATCACTGAAAAATACGATGAATTGGTTGCTAATCCAAATATCCGCAAGACAAAAATTAAGGCACGTGATTTGGAAACTGAAATTTCTAAATTGCAACAAGAATCTGGCTATCCATATGTAGTCAACATTGATACTGCTAACCGGGCAAACCCAGTTGATGGAAAAATCATCATGAGTAACTTGTGTTCAGAAATCCTCCAGGTTCAAGAACCAAGCTTAATCAACGATGCTCAAGAATTCATTAAAATGGGAACTGACGTCTCATGTAACCTTGGTTCAACCAACGTAGTCAACATGATGACCTCACCTGATTTTGGACGTTCGATTCGTGCTATGGTTCGTGCTTTGACCTTCGTCACCGATAGCTCTCATATCGTGGCCGTTCCAACTATCGACCACGGAAACAGCCAAGCGCATACCTTTGGTCTTGGAGCCATGGGACTTCACAGCTACCTTGCCCAACAATTGATCGAATACGGATCACCTGAGTCTATTGAGTTCACAAGTATCTACTTCATGCTCATGAACTACTGGACTCTCGTAGAATCAAACAACATCGCGCGTGAACGTGGCGTTACCTTCCACAACTTCGAAAAATCAGACTATGCCAACGGTACTTACTTTGATAAGTACACGACTGGAGAATTTGTACCAAAATCTGATCGCGTCAAAGAGCTCTTTAAAGACATCTTCATTCCTAGTGCAGAAGACTGGGCAGAACTTCGTGATAAAGTCAAGGCAGATGGTCTTTACCACCAAAACCGCTTAGCTGTCGCACCAAATGGATCTATCAGCTACATCAATGACGTATCTGCTTCTATCCACCCAATTACACAACGGATTGAAGAACGCCAAGAGAAAAAAATCGGTAAGATCTACTACCCTGCAGCAGGATTGTCAACGGAAACGATTCCTTACTACACTTCTGCCTACGACATGGATATGCGAAAAGTCATCGATGTCTATGCTGCCGCAACTGAGCATGTAGACCAAGGTCTTTCACTGACTCTCTTTATGCGCAGCGATATTCCAAAAGGTCTTTACGAATGGAAAACTGAAAACAAACAAACCACTCGTGACTTGTCTATCCTTCGGAACTACGCCTTTAACAAGGGTATCAAGTCTATCTACTACGTCCGTACCTTTACAGATGATGGTGGAGAAGTTGGCGCCAACCAATGTGAAAGCTGTGTCATCTAAGACACTCTGATCCATTGCTACTAAAAAGTCGGTTCGCCGACTTTTTGTGCAGTATTCTAACAATTGTGTTAGAATAATAATGATTGTATGATCGAATGAATTAGAAAAAGAAAGAGATTTCAAATGGAAACTTACTACAAAGCCATTAACTGGAATGCCATCGAGGATGTCATCGATAAATCGACTTGGGAAAAGCTAACCGAACAATTCTGGTTGGATACACGTATCCCTTTGTCAAACGACTTGGATGACTGGAGAAAGTTGTCGAATAAAGAAAAAGACCTAGTTGGTAAAGTCTTTGGTGGATTGACACTCTTGGATACCATGCAATCCGAAACGGGTGTGCAAGCCCTTCGTGCGGATATTCGTACTCCCCATGAAGAAGCTGTCTTTAACAATATCCAATTTATGGAATCTGTCCATGCAAAATCCTACTCTTCTATCTTTTCAACTTTGAATACCAAGTCAGAAATCGAAGAGATTTTCGAATGGACCAATACCAATCCTTACCTTCAAAAGAAGGCAGAGATCATCAATGAAATCTACCTCAATGGGACTCCTCTTGAAAAGAAAGTAGCCAGCGTTTTCCTTGAAACCTTCCTCTTCTACTCTGGTTTCTTCACACCGCTCTACTACCTTGGAAACAACAAATTGGCTAACGTAGCTGAAATCATCAAGTTGATCATTCGGGACGAATCAGTTCACGGAACCTATATCGGCTACAAGTTCCAACTTGGTTTTAACGAATTACCAGAAGAAGAACAAGAGAAACTCAAAGAGTGGATGTATGATCTTCTCTACACCCTCTATGAGAATGAAGAAGGTTACACAGAGAGCCTCTATGACGGTGTGGGCTGGACTGAGGAAGTCAAGACCTTCCTTCGCTACAACGCTAATAAAGCCCTCATGAACTTGGGACAAGATCCGCTTTTCCCAGACTCAGCAGATGACGTTAACCCAATCGTCATGAACGGAATCTCAACCGGTACCTCTAACCACGACTTCTTCTCTCAAGTCGGAAATGGTTACCTTCTCGGTGAAGTAGAAGCCATGCAGGATGACGATTACAACTACGGATTATAAGACAAAAACCTTTCCGTTTGGAAAGGTTTTTTTGTTGCAATTTTTTTCTAATTGGATCTGCTTCTTTTTTGAAAAAAGAGGTTGGACAAACATCCAACCTCTCCGATTATTACAATTTACCTGATACGGCATCCAACAATTCTTGGATTTTCGCTTGGTTGCTTCCTCCTGCCATGGCCATGTCTGGTTTACCACCACCACGTCCATCGACGATTGGAGCTAATTCTTTGATCACATTACCTGCATGGACCTCTTTTGTCTTGCTGGCTACAAGGACGTTTACCTTGTCACCAATGGCTGCGACAAGAACAAGCACATCAGAGTAGTCTTTTTGTTTCCAGTTATCTACAAAGGTACGAAGAGCACCTGCGTCTGAAACAGAAACTTGGCTGGCAATGTAACGATGGCCGTTTGCTTCTTGAACATTCTTGAAGACATCGCCTGCTGCAGCTGCTGCTGCTTTTTCCTTCAATTCTGCATTTTCTTTTTGCAATTGACGGAGTTGTTCTTGAAGACCTTCCACCTTGTGAGGGACTTCTTTGAGTTGAGGTGCTTTCAAAGTTGCTGCGACGGCTTTCAGAGCATCTTCTTGTTCGCGGTAGGCTTCAAAGGCTTCCTTACCAGTCACTGCCAAGATACGGCGAGTTCCTGATCCGATCCCTTCTTCTTTGACAATCTTGAAGAGACCAATTTCAGAAGTATTGCCTACGTGGGTACCACCACAGAGCTCAACAGAGTAATCACCGATAGTGACAACACGGACTTCTTTACCGTATTTTTCACCAAAGAGGGCCATGGCTCCCATTTCTTTAGCAGTATCGATATCTGTTTCAATCGTTTCGACTGCGATCGCTTCCCAAATCTTTTCATTGACTTGTTGCTCAATAGCACGCAATTCTTCTGGAGTCACAGCTTGGAAGTGGGTAAAGTCAAAGCGAAGGAATTCTACTTCATTGAGAGATCCTGCTTGGGTTGCGTGGTTACCAAGGATATTGTGAAGAGCCGCATGGAGCAAGTGAGTTGCAGTGTGGTTCTTCATGACACGATGACGACGATTGGTATCGATCGCCAAGGTGTATTCTTGGTTCAAAGCAAGAGGAGCAAGAACTTCAACAGTATGGAGTGGTTGTCCATTTGGTGCTTTTTGAACGTCTGTCACAGTCGCTACAACATTTCCTGCAGCATCCAAGATTTGACCATGGTCCGCAACTTGTCCACCCATTTCAGCGTAGAATGGAGTTTCTGCAAAGATCAGTGATGCAGTTCCTTCTGAAACAGCTTCTACTTCTGCATTATCCGCTACGATAGCCACCAACTTAGAAGGCAATTGACTAGCATTATAGTTAAATCTACTTTCAACTGTAATGTTTTGAAGGGTTTCATTTTGCATACCCATGGATCCGCCTTTAACAGCTGATGCACGCGCACGTTCTTGTTGTTCCTTCATGGCTGCTTCAAAACCTTCACGATCGACTGTCATTCCAGCTTCTTCAGCGATTTCTTCTGTCAACTCTACTGGGAATCCGTATGTATCATAAAGTTTAAAGACATCTTGACCATCAATCACTGTTTGACCTTTGGCTTTCAAGTCTTCAACGATAGTTTGGGCAAAGTGTTGACCAGAGTTCAAGGTACGAGCAAATGATTCTTCTTCACTCTTGATAATTTTCTCGATGAAGTCTTGTTTTTCAAGTACTTCTGGGTAGTAGCTTTCCATGATCTTCCCAACAGTTGGAACCAATTTATACAAGAAGGTTCCTTCGATCCCCAATTTTTGACCATGCATGGAAGCACGACGGAGGAGACGACGAAGAACGTAACCGCGTCCTTCATTACCTGGAAGAGCCCCATCTCCAATCGCAAATGAAAGCGAACGGATGTGGTCAGCAATCACCTTGAAGCTCATGTTATCGCCATCTGGATCATAGGTTTTACCAGACATCTTTTCCACTTCACGGATGATTGGCATGAAGAGGTCTGTTTCAAAGTTGGTCTTCGCCCCTTGGATAACGGCTACCAAACGTTCCAAACCAGCACCCGTATCAATGTTCTTGTGTGGCAATTCCTTGTATTCGCTACGAGGAACAGCAGGGTCAGCGTTAAATTGTGACAAGACAATGTTCCAAATTTCGATGTAACGGTCGTTTTCGATATCTTCTGCAAGCAGACGAAGACCGATATTTTCAGGGTCAAAGGCTTCTCCACGGTCAAAGAAGATTTCTGTATCTGGTCCAGAAGGTCCCGCACCGATTTCCCAGAAGTTGTCTTCGATTGGAATCAAGTGACTTGGATCCACACCAACAGCAATCCAACGGTTGTATGAATCCTTGTCGTCAGGATAATAGGTCATGTAAAGTTTGTCTTTAGGGAAATCAAACCATTCCGGGCTTGTCAAAAGCTCATAAGCCCACGTAATGGCTTCATCACGGAAGTAGTCTCCGATAGAGAAGTTCCCCAACATTTCAAACATGGTATGGTGACGGGCAGTTTTCCCTACGTTTTCGATATCGTTGGTACGGATGGCTTTTTGAGCATTGGTAATCCGTGGATTTTCAGGTTTGATAGTTCCATCGAAGTATTTTTTAAGAGTGGCAACCCCTGAGTTGATCCACAAAAGGGTTGGATCGTTTACTGGAACCAAGCTAACAGATGGTTCTACAGAGTGGCCTTTGCTTGCCCAGAAATCAAGCCACATTTGGCGGACTTGTGCACTAGATAATTGTTTCATATTTGTCTCCTAATTTCTTTAAGATTAATTTGCGCTAGCTTCTAACATTTCGACATAATCGATGGCGACACAAAGTGAGATGACTAAATCAGCGTATTCATCCTCATACACCGATACTTGGTAGGTAGAGGTTAGATGAAAGAGTTCCTTGCTAATCTCAGCGACGATTTGATCCCGATCATCAAACAATTTGAATTCTAGGTCCCAGATATTTCCTTGTACCCTCAGTCCCAAATCTTCGATATCGTATTTGTCTCTAAAGAGCGTCAGTTTTTTATGGATAAAAAAGCGGTCCCCATCCTTCAACTCAACCACAAATTTGGGAAGAAAGCTGATTGTTTTTTTAGTAATGTGGCTCACTTCTTGTCCATTCTTATCATAGATGGTAAAAGTCTTGGGAATCTTAAGAAAAGATCCCTCAACCTGGTACTCAACATTTCCCAACTCATCTTTGATATCGAACCGCTCGCCACCCAATCGAAATTTTTGTTTCACTTGATAGGTTCGCATCTTTTGATCTCCTTTAAAAAGCTCCAGACAACTGCCCACAAACAAAAGACAAGCCACTAAACGAAGGGCGAAAAACCGCGGTACCACCTTCATTCAATGAACTTGTCATTCTTCATTTTGTATGCAATTGTCTCAGCCGAGTAGCAAAATCATTTCTCTTCCATGGCTCGCACCCCCGCCACTTCTCTGATTCCGAGTAACAATGATTTATTCTCAACTATTTCATTATACAAGTTCCAAAAGGAACCGTCAACTATTTTTTAGATGATGAGCTGCTATCGCTCGTTTGAACACCGATATTTTGCAAATATTGGTTAAATGTTGATTTGAAGGCATCATCTTTGACCTTGATATTGGCATTGGTCATCGCTTTTGCAATAATGCTACGGATGTAGTTGGTATCTTGCTTACGACCGTCAACAATGATCTCTTTCAAACGTTTTTCGTATTTCTTCCAGTCAGAACCTTTTTCTGTCTTCTTATTCAATTTGACAATATAGTAGCTAGCAGAATAGTTTTGACCTGCTGAAACTGTGATCACATCTGAAATCCCATTTTCATCCAACTTAAAGGCAGCTTCTTTGACTTGAGATGGAATATCTGCTGTTCCTGAATCGAACTTAACTTCGCCACCTTTGTCTTTTGTAGTAGTATCTGTTGAATTGTCTTTGGCGATTTGGGCAAAGTCTGCACCTTCCGCTTTAGCTGCTTCCAACACTTCTTTTGCTTTGTCTTCTGAATCTAACTTGATAATTTGTGCTGTTACTTCTGGTGTGTAAGATTCAAAAGCCGCCTTGTAGTCAGACTCTTTGATATCTTTCTTAGCAGCTTGGTTGACTGCATATTCTAACAACATATTGCTACGGATTTGTTTCTTCGCTGTTTCTTCCGTCAAGCCTTGTTGCGCCAAGTAAGCATCGAATCGGTTCCCCAATTGTTTCTTTTGTTTAGCCAATTCTTTATCGACTTCTTTATCAGAAACTTTTGATCCATATTCTTTTTCAAAGACTTTATTGATGGTCATTTGGAAAAGAACTTGTTGAGCACCTTGGTTAGTTTTGATTTCATTATAGAAATCAGAAACTGTGATCGTGTCCCCTTTCATGGTCACGACATCTTTGTTTGTGCCATTGGCACAGGCTGCTAGTGTTACGACTGATAGCAAGGTCACAGCACCCGCTACAAGTTTTTTCTTCATGAAAATTATTCTCCGTTCCTTTTTAAACTTCTTCTATTTTACCACAAATTAGAGAGAATACCTTAAATTTACCTAAAAAGAGCTAGGATCTGGCAAAGTTACCGTCTCTGCATTTTTCCGAATTATTAAAATACCATCTCCAAGTGGCACCAAACTAGCGGTCAAATCTGGATGATTGAGAGTCGCATTAAAGAGGTTCTGAAGCCCCCGGTAAATGGTTCGTTGCCCACGACGCACTTCCATGATGTCCTTGGCAACATCTCCTCCTTGGAAAATATCATCCAATACCACGACTCCCCCAACCTCTAAGAGTTCGAGAATTCGTGGCAAAAAGACGATGTACTTAGACTTAGCAGAGTCCATGAAGACAAAGTCATAGGTCTCTGTCAAATCCTGCAAAACATCTACTGCATCTCCTTCAAGCAAGGTGATTTGTTTTCTCTGATCGTATTTAGCCAGATTTTCCTTGGCAAAGCCAATCATCTCTTCATTCCGATCAATAGTGGTAATTTGTGCATCGGGAGCATTTTCGGCCATTAAGAGCGCTGAAAATCCAATTGCCGTCCCAATTTCAAGGATTTTCTTTGGTTGTAGGGCTTGCAAGAGTAGTCTAAAGTAAGCTACCGTTTCATGCGGAATAATCGGAATATTTTCCTTGCGGGCGAATGCTTCTAACTCCTCCAAGGCACCTGCTACCGGTTTTTGACGCGTGCGCATAAAGTCAACGATCTCGTCTTTAACCACTGGCCGGCGCATATTGTGGTTGGCATTTTTACTATAAGACTCTACCATCTTATGCGAGTCCTAATTTTTCTACTAGGGCTTCAAATTCATTCAACCGACGTTCAAAGACCGCAAAGGCTGCGTCCAAGTAGTCTTCTTTTTCCATATCCACACCTGCTTTGCGGATGACATTGAGTGGATAATCAGAATTTCCAGCTTTCAAGTAGTCGATATATTTATCACGATCTTCTTGTGTTCCATGAACAATCTTTTCAGCTAAGGCTGAAGCTGCTGCAAAACCTGTTGAATATTGGAAGACATAGTAGTTATAGTAGAAGTGAGGAATCCGAGCCCATTCATATTGGATCTCAGGGTTGTCTTCTTTTGAAAGACCATAGTATTTTTCATTGAGCTCTGCATAAAGGTTGTTCAAGAACTCACTAGTCAATACCGTACCTTCTTGGTCTGCTTTATGAATGGCATGCTCAAATTCGGCAAACTGGGTTTGACGGAAGACGGTTCCACGGAAGCCATCCAAGAAGTGATTCAAAATAGCAAAGCGAGTTGCATCGTCTTCTACTTCTTCTAACAGACGTTCGGTTAGGATATTTTCATTGGTTGTAGAGGCGATTTCAGCAAGGAAGATAGAATAGTCCCCATAGACATACGGCTGGGTTTCACGAGTATAGCTAGAATGCATACTGTGACCAGTTTCATGCACCAAGGTGAAGAGATTATCCAATGTATCTTGCCAGTTCAACAACATGAAGGCATTGGTATCATAAGAACCACCTGAATAGGCACCTGAGCGTTTCCCTTGGTTGACATGCACATCAATCCACCGTTCGCTGAAGGCACGTTTTACACGAGAAAGGTAGTCCTCACCCAAAACAGCCAAGACTTCTTCTGCTTTGGCCAATGATTCTTCATAGGTAAACTTGTAGTCTGTATCGGATAATGGCGTATACATATCGTACATCTTCAAGTCTGAGATTCCAAGAATTTTTGAACGCAATTGCACATAGCGTTGCAAGAGTGGCAAGTGTTTGTTCACAGCTGCTACCAAGCTATCATAAACACTTTCTGGTACAAAGTTTTCAGAAAGGGCCGCTTCACGGGCAGATGAGAATTTACGAACTTTGGCATTAAAGTTGTGAACTTTCACATTGGTTTGCAAGGTTTTAGCATAGGTATGTTGGTACTGTTCATAGACCTTGTAGAGACCTTCGTAAGCTTCTTTACGAACGGCACGATCTTTTGATTCTACCAAAGAAATATAGTTTCCATGGGTTAATTGAACTTCTTCGCCCTTGTCATCATGCACAGTTGGGAAAACAATATCTGCATTGTCCAATATTTCAAAGGTTTCACCACCAGCCGCAAAGATCTCACCAGCTCCTGCAAGTAATTCCTCTTCTTTTTGAGACAAGACATGTTCTTTCTTCTCTAGCAAACGATCAAAATAATGACCATATTGTTCCAAGGCCGGAACCTCACTCACAAAGGCCTTGTACTGCTCATCCGTAATGGCCATGAATTCAGGCTCATAGAAGGCAAATGTTTCACCCAACAAGCTATAAAGAGACATCCCTTTTGATTGGTACTCTTGGTATTTAGCCACTCGTGTGTCTTGGTCATTTTTCATATGGGCATAGACGTAGACCTTTTCTAAGCGACGGCTCAATTCCAAATATGCATTGGTTGTATCCAAAAGTGTTTGCGCTGAATCCAACAAATGACCAGCATAGTGACTTGCTGCTTTAATATCTGCAGCTAAGCTAGCTGCTTCTTCTTCCCAAGCTTGATCTGTCGCAAAAATTGTCGACAAATCCCATTGGTATTTTTCATCAATTTCATTACGTTGTTTTACCATTTCGATTAATCCTCCAATGGTACTATTTTAGCATAAAAATGAACATTTCGGGAGGATTTCTATCTTAGAAAGTTAGCTTTTCTGTTGAGCATAAAAACGTGGGGGATAAAGGATCTGAACGGGTTGGATCCCTTGCGACTGATAATAGGTCATAAATTGCTGGTAGTAACCTTCTACATCCTCTTTAATTTGGAGCAAGTTCTGTGAAAGGATCGGACGACAAAGAGGATAAAAGAAATCTAGCCCCAGTTCCATCAGATGGTGTCCCTGCATATAGAGTTCTTCCTGAAGCTTCAGCCACTTTGGGTGACGATAAAAGAGTTGCTGCTGTATATACGTTAAAAATGTACGATCGAGCTCGACTGCCATATGCTGCATGGGCTGCGAAAGGTAAGGGGTCCGTAAGACTTCCAGTAAGGACCTTTGGCCAAAAGGGAAAATTTCTGTTTGATAATGCAATCGCCCTCGTAAATCCTCATGGATGAGGTATTGCAGACGTAGCTCTTTCTTTGTCAGATCCAATTCCCAAAGATGGAACCCTCGATTCTGACTAAAATAAAGAAAGCCAGCCTGTAGCTTTGTTAGTCTTTCCTTGAGCCACAACTTTTTACCAAGTAACCAATAGACATGGTAACCGTGGGATCGATAAGCATCGCTCCTCTCCTTCAAGCGTTCTAAAGATAAGGAGCTGCACTGCACTTCCAAAGCTAAGTTCTTGTCTACTACCAAAAGATCGGCAATTTGTTGAAAGTCTGCTAAATAACTTTCTACTTCTGTATGAGATTCCTTAGAGGCCCAATCATAAAGACAAGCTTTTAATTCCAGATGTTCAAAACTCTCAGCTTCGTGATGATAGGGACAATGCTGTAATTTTATATGAGCAAAATGAGCCCGTAGAACCGAGCCATTTTTTAGACGCACTGGACTATGACAAGCCAAGCAATAGAAGGGACCTTCTGTCACAGCTGGGATCTCTTCCATACAGTTCCACCGCTTTTGATTGTTATCCATGGCAATAAACATAGGCCCACCTCCTCATCTATATCATTCGAAAAAAAAATAGGAAAAAGGCTGGAAATTCCAACCTTTCTTCTTTTTATTCTTCAGAATCTGAAGCTGAATCATCACTGTCGTCATCTGCAACAGGAGATTTACTCAATTCTTTCTGCATATCTTTCATTTCTTTACGAGTACTTTCCAACTCTTCACGAGCATCTTTCAAGATTTCTATCAAAGCTTCACGGTCTTCTTTAGGAACGACTGTGCTATCTGAACCGATGCTTTCCAAGCCTTCATTAAAGATATCTTTTTGGTTTTCTAATCCTTGCTTTAAGGTACTAATCATTGCATCGTATTGTTCTTTTGCAGAACCTGTCACAGAAGTACCTGCTTCTTCAGTAATAGAAACAGATTGATCCATTAATTTTGCAAACAACTTTTTAAAGTCTCCAACTGTTTTAGCCTTGCTGATTTCAGCGTCTGTTAAGAGGCTAGAAGATGAAGTCTCTTCTGAATCTGTTGAAGTATCCTTGCTTTTTGAAGTGTTGGCAGATTTGCTCGTCACTTTAGTCGTTGATTGACTATTTGAAGTTTCCTTCTTTGTGTCTTGTTTGTTTGAACAAGCAGCTAGGGAAACAATCGTCAAAAGAGCAGCTGTCGATAAGATCATTTTTTTCATAAAATGGTCTCCTTTATATTTATTTTACCTCATTCTACCATCGAATACTTTGACTGTCAAATTAATCACTAGTTCTTAATAATAGCAAAAAAGTTGGACAAAACACTGTGAAATCAGTGTTTTGTCCAACTCCTCGATGATTAGTCATACAATTGTAACAATTTCATTAGTCTACTTTGCCACCAAAAAGGCCGTGAGCCTTCCCTTGGGGCATTTTTAAGGCAAAGCTCAGCAAAAAGACGATCCCTACTACCCCTGCTAAAAAGAAACTCATGACTTGGTAACCACCTCTTTCAATACAGAGGGCTGCGAAGGGTTGTAAGAGAATGGTTCCTAAATAACGAGCTCCTTGGACAATGGCCATGGCAAGAACCAAGTCTTTGCCATTCACCTGTTGGGCAATAAACCGTAAGGAGACCATAATCAAAACCATCCCTGTTGTATGCTTGGCTAAGAGAGTCATTATCACTTTTAAGAAGACAGGACTTGGAAGAGCATAGACAGCATATTGAGCGAAAATAATCCCAATTGGAAGAGCGATCAAAACCCGTAAAGGCCAGTGGTCCATGAATCGATCAGAGAAAAAGATCAAGGGGGCTTCCACTACGACTGAGACAGCCACAACTGTTGAGGCAATATGCACTGGTAGACCACTATCCATGAGTAGCTCAGGAATATAGGTATGACCAATATTTCCAACCCCTGAAGCCAACCCAATCAACACAATAAAGAAGAGATAAGGTCCATTGTGAAGAAGAGGACGAATAGAGACAGGGTGTTTTTCCTTTTCTACGACTGTCTCTTTTTTCTTCATTCGAACCGCACTTAGGCAGAAGAGACTCAATACAATAGTGATCAAAACCGTATAATAGACAGCTTGGGGGCTAAACTGATGATAGACCCAGCCGGCTATTTGGACACCGACCGAGTAGCCAATGGTTCCCCAGACGCGAATCTTCCCAAAAGCGTATGGACTTTGCGTTGCAAAAACTTCCATCATGGGAGCTGTCCCATTCAAACAGACTAGAACAATCCCATAAAAAACGGTCAGCCAAAAGAGATTGGGGGCCCAAAGAAAACCGAAGACACCACCAATGATCACACTCAGACTGAGGGTCGTCATTTTTACGATTCCAAATCGCTCATTGATATACCCAAAAAAAGGTTGGGCTACCATGGATAAGAAAAAGGCAACCGATACCAAGGTCGACACTTGAGTTGCACTATAGTGCTTTCCCATCAAATAAACGGAAATAAGGGTCGTAAAGAGAGATGTGGACATAAAATAAAAACTATAGAGCAGCATATAAGCCGCATAAGAATTTCGGAATTTTTTCATTTAAATCCTTTCTAAAAATATCGGAATGGGACAATGACAAAACCCAACTGACAATCAGTTAGGTTTTATTTTATTCTTTATTATAGCGCTTTTGAGCCTCTTTTTTGCGTCTCTCACGACTTTGTTTTTCAATCGAAAGAATGATGATAAGAATAAGAATCGGAATCAAGATCAGGAAGTGATCCAGCGAAAGCCATTTACTGTGCTTAGCCGTTGTCTTTTTCCCACTTACTGTTTCTTTGACAAGCTCTGGCTTGGATCCTTCTTCCACCTTCATATCATCTCGGATACTCTCAGACAAGGTGTAGAGATCATTATCTACTGTCAAATAGCCATCTTTTACCGCAAGGGTCGGTTCTTTAGCACCTTTTTTGACCGTTGCATAGAAGGGTTTTTCGAGTGTATAGGTCTTGCCGTCAATCTTCTGGACACCTGCATCTAACAATTTTTTATAGCCAAAATCTTTATAGGCTTTTTCGATCAAGGCATTGCCAAACGGGTGACGGTAATATTCCCCATCTTGGTCTGCCCAATCTCCTACGCCCATAATGACAGCAATTAAGCGCTGATTGCCCCGTTTGATGGTCGCGATATAGTTGAAAGCTCCACGAGGACTTGATCCAGTTTTTAAACCATCCACACCTTTCAAAGCATACTTGGCTCCTGGCAATGAATAATTGTAGGTATCAAAGGTTTCCTCATACGGAGTCCCTTTTTTGACCGTGACTTGTGCTTGATTGGTATAGTTTAAAATATCTGGGTATTGATTGATGAAATGGTAAACCAGAATCCCTAAATCACGCGCTGTTGTCTGGTTGGCTGCATCATTTGGATAATTGTTGACCTGATAATAGCCCTGCAAGGTGGAGATGGCCGCCCCACTCGGGTTATTCCAGACTGTATTGGTCATCCCTAATTCCTTAGCCTTGGCATTCATGCGCTCGATAAAGGCGTCTGGATCATTGTTGGACATGAGATTGGCTAACATGAGGGTCGATACATTTGAAGATGGAACCACTGTCATGGTAATCAACTCAGGAATGGTGTAGTCTACTCCAGCAACAATATTATTGTTGGAGATCTCATAGATCTTTCCGATCGCTTGGTCTGAAGCGGTCGCCTTGATCACTGTATCCTTACTGATCTTGCCATTTGCCATATCTTCAAACAAGAGATAGAGCGTCATGAGCTTACTCATGCTGGCAGGATCTCTGACTTCATCGATATTGTCTTTCCAAAGAACATTTCCCGTATTTCCGTCAATAATAAGTGAAGAATGTGGACGGTTAATGGCTTGGACATTGTCATTTGGGTACATCTTTTGCGCCATATCCACCAATTCATCCGCACTCGCTAGAATTGGCTGGCATAAGAGACTCAGAAGGAGGCAAATATGGATCAAATATTTTTTTATCATAAACTTTTCCTTTATAACAGACTAATCAGCTGGAGGATAAAATAAGCTTCTAGCCCTCATGCCCTTTCCTCTTGTCTCCCAGTAGATGAAAAGAGCTAATCCCAGCAGATAATTACTTGTATTGTACCATATTTTGAAGCAGAAAAAAACCTATCTGGCCCGAATAAATCGGCGATAGGTCCTGTTTTTTATCGACTTAACAAGCTCAAAGCTTCCTTATCCGCAATAATGGTCACATTTGGATGTCCTTGAAGGGCACTAGCTGGCACTTTTTCTGTCCTTTCCCCCTCTACCGTACCTTTGATCGCTTGGGCTTTTGATTCCCCATAAGCAAATAAGACAATTGATTTCGCAGCTAAGATATTGGCAATCCCCATCGAAATGGCTTGGGTTGGTACATCTTCGATCTTATCAAAGAAACGAGAATTAGCTTCAATGGTAGAGGCATCCAACTGGACTAAGTGGGTCTGACTATCAAAGGATGTCCCTGGCTCATTAAAACCGATATGTCCATTGCGTCCGATACCCAAGATCTGAAGGTCCACTGGATGCTCTTCGAGTATTTTGTTATAACGGATCACTTCTTGATCGGCAGATTCTTCTACACCCGATGGGAGATAGCTTTCTTTGAATGGTTTGGCATCAAAGAGATTTTTCTCCATAAAATACCGATAAGATTGAGGATCATCTCCCGTCAACCCTACGTATTCATCTAAGTTTACACTGATTAGATTAGATAAGTCCAAATCACTTTCACGAATTTGTTTATAAAACTCAAGGGGACTGCTTCCAGTCGCAAGACCTAAGGTTTGAGCACCTTCCTTTAAGGTTTCTTTCAATATATCAAAGGCAACTTTTCCACCCTCAATTTGGTCCTTTACTTCAATAATGTTCATTGGATAGACCTCCTATTTCTCTATGCTTTTATTATATGGTATAGACCAATTTTTGTCAAGTGAAACCGCTATCTTTTTCTGGCATTTTTTTCATTTTCAAGTCGATTCGTGATATAATGAAAGGTATGATTGTATCACTATTATTCATCATTTTTTTGATCGGACTCCTTGTCTTTCTCTTATCTTTCTTGATTCATCAGAGAAAGATTCTCAAGGTCCTGATCTTTTTGATGGGAATCTGCCTGATGCTCTTAGCTGTCGGGACTACCATCTATCTACTCACAAATTTATTATAAAAGGAGCGCAAATGAATACCAACGACTTTGACTTTGATTTGCCTGAAGAACTGATTGCCCAAACCCCTCTTGAAAAACGAGATGCCTCTAAACTCTTGATCCTCGATCGAAAAACAGGGCAATTCCAAGACCGTCATTTTGATGCCATTTTGGATGAATTGGAGCCAGGAGATGCTCTTGTCATGAATAATACGCGCGTACTGCCTGCCCGTCTTCATGGTGTCAAACCAGAAACAGGTGGTCACGTCGAATTCCTTCTCCTTAAAAATACCCAGGATGACTGTTGGGAAGTCTTGGCAAAACCTGCAAAACGCTTAAAGGTAGGGGCCACAGTCAGCTTCGGAGATGGTCGTTTGACCGCAACTGTCGAGGAAGAATTGGAGCATGGAGGGCGCATCGTTCGCTTCCACTACCAAGGGATCTTTTTAGTAGTTCTAGAAAGCCTTGGTGAAATGCCACTTCCTCCCTATATTCACGAAAAGCTTGCTGACCGCGAGCGCTACCAAACCGTTTACGCCAAAGAAAATGGTTCTGCTGCAGCTCCAACGGCAGGTCTTCATTTCACCCAAGAATTGCTCCAAAAGATTGAAGCAAAAGGGGTTCACCTGGTCTATTTGACCCTTCATGTGGGCCTAGGAACCTTCCGTCCAGTATCCGTGGACAATCTTGAAGACCATGAGATGCACTCTGAATTTTACCAACTTTCTGAAGAAGCTGCTGCTACCCTTCGTCAGGTAAAAGCTGCAGGGAAACGTATCGTAGCCGTCGGAACGACTTCTATTCGGACCCTTGAAACGATTGGTAACAAATTTGATGGAGACATCCAGGCCGATTCAGGTTGGACCAATATTTTTATCAAACCAGGTTATGAATGGAAAGTCGTCGATGCCTTTTCAACCAACTTCCACCTTCCAAAATCAACTCTGGTCATGTTGGTTTCTGCCTTTGCTGGCCGTGAATTAACCCTAGAAGCATACCACCATGCGATTCAAGAACGCTACCGGTTCTTCAGTTTCGGGGATGCTATGTTCATCAAGTAAAGGAGTCTCTCATGAATAAAATTGAAAGCCGCCATCGCTTGATCCGCTCGATCATTTCTGAGCGTAGGATTCATACCCAACAAGAACTCCAGGAAGCCTTAGAAGCCAATGGTGTTCTCGTTACCCAGTCCACGCTTTCACGGGATGTCAAATCCTTGAATCTGGTGAAAATTAACGAGGGGGATAGTTCCTACTATGCCATGAACACCATCGCTCCTTCCCGTTGGGAAAAGCGCCTGCGGATGTATATGGAAGATGCCTTAGTCATGTTGCGACCGGTTCAAAACCAGGTCGTTGTAAAAACTCTTCCAGGTCTGGCCCAATCCTTTGGAGCGATCCTAGACGCATTGGAACTCCAAGAAATTGTAGCCACCATCTGTGGAGACGATGTCTGTTTGGTCATCTGCGAAGACAACCAAGGAGCTTTGGATTGCTTTGAAAAATTAAAAGAATTCACGCCCCCCTTCTTCTTTAGTAAATAAAAAGTTTGGAAACCAAGTTTCCAAACTTTTTATGTTGTGGCTAAGCGTTGAATGGCTTCTCGATAGATTTCCATCGCAGCGTATAGATCGTCAATTTTTGCACGTTCATTGGCTTGGTGCTCGGTCTGTTCTGCACCTGGGAAAAGAGCCCCAAAGGCAACACAATTTTCCATGGTCCGCGCAAATGTCGCACCACCAGAAGACATAGCTGGTGTCTTATCACCAGTTTCTTCCTGATAGACGGCCATCAAAGAGCTGACTAAAGGACTATCCAAAGGAACATATAAAGGAGCCAGATAATCAAACTCTTCATATTCCAACTGATAGCTAGCTGCAATTTCTTGCAAACGTGCTACCAAGGCATCCTTATCTGCTAAGACGGGGATCCGGATATCAATCCCGATTTCCGATTGTTCTTGATCGATCACAAGAGTCGCAAGATTAAAGGAAAGATCGCCACTTGGTTCATCTGAAATAGGGCCAAATAGAGCCTCACCAGTTGCATCCTCACCAACTACATCTGCGATAAAGAGCAAAGCTGGATGGGGTTGGATGAGGGATAAACTTTCCGCTAAACCGACAATAGCATTCACTCCTTCAGCTGCATCTTTAGAGTGCTTGGAAACACCCAAAACAGTTACAGAATCTTCTGTTTGGCTATACTGAACCCCACTTTGATCCAAAACAGGAAGCAACTCTTCCAAACGATGACCAGCATAGGTCGCCTTGTCTGGAACAACATTGAGGGCCTGACCAGCCTGTAAGGGAAGATCATCCCAACCTGGACCATGCAATTTCACTTGTAATAAGCCTTTTTCAGCATAGGTTAATGGGAAAGAAGAATCCGGTGCAAATCCAAGATCTGCTTGCTCTTCGATTTGGTTGTAGCGGTTCATACAGCGCCACAAGGTTTCTTCATCCGTCCCAAAGATAAAGCGGATTCGTTTGGTAAACTGGATGCCATCATCTAACAAACTCTTAACTGCATAGAGGGCAGCGAGGGACGGACCCTTATCATCCTGCACACCACGACCTACTAAATAATCACCGACAATAGTCGCTTCAAAAGGTGGCGTTTGCCAATCTTGTAAATCACCGGCTGGAACAACATCCAAGTGACAAAGAACGGCCAGGAGTTCTTCCCCCTGACCGATCTCTGCATATCCATAGTATCCTTCAGGATCTATATATGTTTGAAAACCTAATTCTCGAGCAAGCTCTAAGGTTTTTTCTAGGACATCTTGGATAGCTTGTCCAAACGGTGTTCCATTTTCCCCTTCATTTAATACAGAAGGGTAAGAAATGATGGTTTGAAGCGAGTTTAAATACTGCTCTTTCACATCGTCCTTAATTCTATTTTTCATGAAACACCTCACTCACTTCTTATAGGAATGGAACGAAGGTTCCAAGAAGAAGGAGAACAATTGTTACTACAATGATAGCAACGACAAGTTTTGCCATGAATTTCCACCAAGTAGCAATGTTGATGCGTCCAAGAGCAAGAGCTCCCATTACAATACCAGAAGTTGGTGCGATCAAGTTCAAGACACCAGATGCTGATTGGTAGGCAGTGATGATCAAGCTAGGACGTACATGTACGAATTCTCCAAGAGGAGCCATGATACCCATTGTCGCGCTGGCAAGACCAGATGATGATGGGATCAAGAATGACATTGGCAAGTAGAAAATGTAAGTCAAGACGATGAAAACTTGAGATGAAAGTCCACTGAGTCCTTCTTTACCCCAGTTCAAGATAGTATCAGTGATCATACCGTTGTTCATGATGACTTGGATACCACGAGCGATTGCTACGATAAGAGCAACACTCAAGAGGTCAGCTGCACCATTCATGAAGGATGAAATAATTTTTTCTTCTTTCAATCCGTAAACAATACCGATTAAAATACCCATAAAGGCAAAGAGCATTGCTCCTTCAGGGAAGTACCATGAACCGAGAGCTTGAGTTGAAGTACCAACAATCTTACCAACTACTGGAAGGCCTGTTAACCAAGTATTAAAGTCACTGAAAATAGTAACATGGAGATCATTCCAAGGAATGAAACTCAAGACCATCAAGACAAAGGTCAAAACAAAGAGTACAAAGACTTGTTTTTGTTTCTTTGAAAGAGTTGAATTAACATTTTCATCATCTTCACCAACATTGAAGAATTTCATATCTTCATCACGAGTTGCATAGGTGAGAGATTTGGTTGGGTCTTTTTGGATCTTATCTGCATACTTGTAAACAAACCAAGTGCTAAGACCAGTTAAGACAACCCAGAAAATCAAACGAAGGATGATACCTTCACCAAGACCAACACCTGCAGTTGAAGATGCGATACCTGTTGCAAATGGGTTCAAGGTAGATGCCAAACATCCAATCTGTGAACCGAGCAAGATAATGGCTACCCCAGTCAAACTATCAAATCCAACGGCCATCATAACTGGCACAAGGAGAGGATAGAAAGCCATGGTTTCTTCACCCATACCATACGTTGTACCACCAAGAGCAAACAAAGGCATAAGAACCAAAATCAACATTTTTTCGCGACCTTTGTATTTCTTCACGATGGAAGCAATACCAGTGTCTAGCATCCCAGTTTCATTGACAACACCAAGGAAACCACCAACCATTAAGATGAAGAAGGCTACATCAATCGCCGCACTAGTTTCTTTAATCAACGAACCTTTTTCAGGTGTTGTTCCTAGCATGGCACGAACAGGAGCCATCAAGACATCCCAAATCCCTTGAGGATTTTGCGGTTGTGACTTATAAACACCATCCACAAAAGCTCCAGCTGGGATAATCCAAGTCAACACTGCCATAATAGCAATGATGATCAACAATACGGTATAAGATGAAGGCATCTTAAACCCTTTTTTAGCTTTTTCACTCATTTGTCTTCCTCCTAACGCAACAAAGTGTGAGTGATGTTTTACAAGAGTCTCTTGTAAAACGCTTACCTATAGATTTATTCTATCACAATAAGCTTTAAAATACTAGTTTTTTCCTAATTTTTCATTAGTCTTTTTGGATGATTGTTCCACTTTCAGACTCAATTAAAGCGCTAAGGTTTTCAAGTGATGTAATAACTGCTTTTCCTTCTGGGCGACCATTGACGAAGGCAATGGCAGCTTCCACTTTAGGAAGCATGCTTCCTGGTGCAAATTGGTCTTGTTTGATGTATTCTTCCAATTGAGCCACATTAACATGTTCCAATTTTGCTTGGTCTGGTTTGTTATAGTTCACAAAGACATAATCGACACCAGTCAAAACGATGAAGAGGTCTGCTTCTACTAATTCAGCCAAACGTTGAGAGGCGAAGTCTTTATCGATGACAGCTTCAACACCAGATAGGCTACCATCTGCTTCTTTCACAACTGGGATACCGCCACCACCGGCAGCTACAACGACTTGACCGTTGTTCAACAAAGTACGGATGGTATTGATTTCTTTGATATCCACTGGTTTTGGTGAAGCCACAACTTTACGCCAGCCACGACCAGCATCTTCTTTGAAAGTTGCTCCTGATTTTTCAGCTTCTGCTTTTGCTTCTTCTTCTGAATAGAATGGACCAATTGGTTTGCTTAAGTTGACAAAAGCTGGGTCGTTCTTATCAACAACGACTTGTGTCACAACAGAAGCCACGTCTTTTTCGATTCCTTCTTCATGAAGAGCATTTTGAAGAGCATTTTGAAGCCAGTAACCAATGCTTCCTTCGGTCATAGCAACCAATGAATCAAGTGGGAAAGCAGGGTTCTTTTCAGAGTTTGCTGCTAAGTGTTGGAGCAAGAGGTTCCCTACTTGAGGACCATTACCGTGAGTGATGATCAAGTCATCCCCATTTTTGATTAATTTGACTAAGTGTTTAGCTGTTTCTACAAGCGCTTCTTGTTGAGCTTGTGCAGAAGGATCAGATGAGAGAATCGCATTTCCTCCCAAAGCAACGACGATTTTTCTTGACATAAGTTTTCCCTTTCTATAAAAAATAGGGGCAGGACTAAAGCTAGCAGTCCAGCCCCTATAGCTGTTGGTATACGGTTATAAAGTCTTAAACTTTTGGAATGTACAAGTTACCAAGAGTAGCTGCCATAACCGCTTTAATTGTGTGCATACGGTTTTCAGCTTGGTCAAAGTGACGAGCATATTTGCTGCGGAACACTTCGTCAGTAACTTCCATTTCTTCTACGCCGAATTTTTCAGCAACATCTTTACCGTAAACAGTATTTGTATCGTGGAAGGCTGGTAAGCAGTGCAAGAAGATCAAGTCTTCGTTATCAGCTTTCTTAATCAAATCCATGTTTACTTGGTAAGGTTTCAAAAGGGCAACACGTTCTGCAAATTTGTCTTCTTCACCCATTGATACCCAAACGTCAGTGTAAAGTACGTCTGCACCTTTCACTGCTTCGTCGGCATCTTCAGTGATCAAGATATGAGCACCACTTTCTTTTGCGAATCCTTCTGCCAATTCAACGATTTCTTTTTCTGGGAAGAGTTCTTTTGGTGAGAAGATGTGTACGTTCACACCAAGGATAGCACCTGTTACAAGAAGGCTGTTCGCAACGTTGTTACGTCCATCACCACAGTATACAAGTGTCAAACCTTCCAAACGTCCAAAGTTTTCTTGAACTGTCAAGTAGTCTGCAAGCATTTGAGTTGGGTGCCATTCGTCAGTCAAACCATTCCATACTGGAACACCTGAGAATTCAGCCAATTCTTCAACCATACGTTGGCTGAAACCACGGAATTCAATACCGTCAAACATACGTCCAAGAACTTTAGCAGTATCTTCTGTAGATTCTTTTTTACCAAGTTGGATGTCGTTTGCACCTAAGTATTCTGGGTGAGCACCAAGGTCGATAGCTGCTGTTGTGAAGGCAGCACGAGTACGAGTTGAAGTTTTTTCAAACAAAAGCGCAATGTTTTTACCAGCAAGATAGTGGTGTTGGATGTTGCGTTTTTTAAGGTCTTTCAAGTGAGCTGAAAGTCCGATAAGGTATTCTAACTCTGCACGTGTAAAGTCTTTTTCTGCCAAGAAGCTACGTCCTTGGAACACTGAATTTGTCATTCTATTTGTCTCCTATTTTCTTTCTAGTATTGATCAGTAAGAAGAAAGAGCTGATCCCAATAGACCAGCTCTCGGTCTTCTCTATTAGATTTCTTCACGTTGGAATGGCATTGACATACAACGAGGTCCACCACGACCGCGAACCAATTCACTTCCGCGGATCTTGATCAAACGAAGTCCGTATTCTTCTAATTTCTTGTTAGTAACAGTGTTACGGTCGTATACTACTACCACACCAGGTGCGATTGTAAGAGTATTTGATCCGTCGTTCCATTGTTCACGCGCAGCAGCAACGATGTTGCCATCTCCACAAGGAATCAAAGTAACTTTTTCTACACCAAGGTTTTCAGCAAGAAGTTCTGCCAAATCACCTTTTTCTTCAACGATCTTCAATTGTTCGTTTTCATAAGTTACAGAGAAGACACGAAGGTTACCTTGGATTTCTGGGTGGATTGTGAATTTATCGTAGTCCACCATTGTGAATACTGTATCCAAGTGCATGAATTTACGGTTGTTAGCAAATTCGAAGGCCAATACTTTCTTGAAGCCAACGTTCTTCTTGAAGATGTTTACCAACAATTTTTCGATTGATGCAGCATCAGTACGTTGTGAGATACCAACTGCCAATACATCTTTAGAAAGTACCAACTCATCTCCACCTTCGATACGAGTATCTTCTTCACGGTTGTAGACAAGTTCAACTTTTCCACCGTAAACTGGGTGGTATTTGAAGATGTATTTACCATACAAAGTTTCACGGTTACGTGTATCTGCGTACATGTGGTTCAATGATACTGCATTACCAATTGTAGCAAATGGGTCACGTGTGAAGTACAAGTTTGGCATTGGATCGATCGCAAATGGATAGTCAGATTCAACAAGGTCTGTCAATCCTTTTGCTTCTTCAGGAATTTCTGGAAGTTCAGCTTTTTGAACCCCTGCCATTGTTTTTTCAACCAATTCTTGGTTGTCTTCAATGCTGTGAAGCAATTCACGGATCGCAACTTTTGTTTGGCGTCCACGAATGTTCGCTTCTTCAAGGTATTCTTCGATGAATTGATCGCGAATTTCTGGTGAAGTCAATGACTCAGCAGCCAACTGTTCAAGATAAAGTACTTCGATACCTTCGTTACGGAGTGCTTCAGCAAATGCGTCGTGTTCTTTTTGAGCATCTTCCAAAAATGGAATATCATCAAAAAGAAGACGTTCAAGATAGTCAGGCATCAAGTTTTCCAACTCTTTACCTGGACGATGCAACATTACTTTTTTCAGTTTTCCAATTTCTGAGAAAACATGAATTGGGTGTGTAGACATCTATAGTCCTCCTTTTTTCTTTGAGCTTGTTCACAAGCTTATTACAGTTGTTATTATAGTCTTTAATGATACCGCTTTCACAAAGGATTCTGCTTTTTGAATGCAAAGAATTTGGCGTTTTTTTGGATCTTTCCTATTTTTTAGTTAATATGAAGCGTTTTCTTTGCATATTTTGCCTTTTATATTATTTTTATGAATATATATTTTTTTGTAAAAAATAAAAAAAGATCAACGAATTAGTTGATCTCTTCAAAACTTTTTAAAAAGAAGGCTGTATCTAGAAAAGTTAGTTGTTTTCTCTCATACTGGATCTTATGAGAATCGATGAGTTTCTTTAAAACTTGATTGACAGTTTCTCGAGTTGTGGCTGCTAATTTGGCCATTTCCTTCATACTAATTGGAAATGGAAGTTGATTTCCAAGGCTTTCATAGTCCTTGCACAGAATGGCTAAGGATTGAATCACACGCTCACTGGCACTAGCTGTCACGACATTGCGCAAGCGCAACTCTTGAAATTCTAAGATGGAGGAGAGCTTTCTCATAATAAAGAGCAACTGCTCCTTACTCTCTTGGGCATATAATTCATAGAGATTGACGGGAATCACGAAACAACGCAAATCCGTCACCGCACTAGCTGTATAGTGGTAACGCTCATCCTGGAACATCCCACCATAAGGGAACAGAGCCCCCTTCTTAATATAATCCATATAGGAGAATTGGTCAGACGAATCAAATTGCTCAATACGGGCAAAGCCTTTTGCCAGAAGAAAAATGCGCTCCCGCCTATCTCCTGCATAAAATAAAATTTGTCCCTTAGGGATATCCCTGGCATGAATTTCAACAGCTAATTTATCAAATAGCTCCACTGGTAGCGCAGAAAAGGCTGGATGCGAGCGGAGCAACTGGTAATCTTCCTTTGTAATCATGTCTATACTTCCTCTTATTACTATTAGTAGTATAACATACTTTTTATAGAAAAGGGAAAGAAGTCTCTTTAGAACAGAAAAGTAATTCGAAACACCAAGTGAATTTCATGACACTTTATAAGAATAAAAGGCCTGAGCAACCCTCAGACCTTCTGTCGATTATTCATTCATATTGACACGATGCCATTCATTGATAACATAAGCCAATTGTCCCAATTGATAAAGACCAACGCCACTGATTTCAGAACTTTCTGGAGTCGTACCTCCAAGTCCTGCAGTGTAGATAGCAACCAAATAAGGAGTCGATTCATGGACAATCGCATCCACATTGAGCGCTTCAGCAACATACCCTGGTTTTTGTTGAATCACCAAATCTGGCAAGAATTTCTTATAGTACTCACCTGGGAAAGACTCCCCGATCAGTTCTAGTAAATCTGCATATTTTTCTTGATGATTCCAAAGATATTCCAAGACATGGATGTAATAATCCGTTGTCGTTTTATTATCTTCGCTAAAGGTTTTAACCTCTGGTGAACGAGATTGACCATAGCGACTGAACAACTTACGCGCTTGCTCCATCCCCCCTAAACGATCTGCCAAAGCATAGGCTGGGGTGTTTTCAGAGTAAACCAATGAATAGCGCTGCATATCAGGAATAGACATGGCTCCATCAAAGGCAGCAACGTAATTGTCATGCTCTCCTACATATTCATAGTAAGTATTGGTAATGTCAAACCGGTCTGTTAAATTGAGTTTGCCCTTTGCGACTTCATCCACCACCAACATGTTCAAGGGTAGCTTATAGGTACTACCTGCCGTCATTGGTTGAAGATCATTCATGGCAAATTGCTCTCCTGTAATGGCATTGCGATACGTGAAGGCAACTTGTGACGGATCAATTCCACTTTCTGCTAGGAAATCCTGGACAACCTCTACCAAACCTTTATTAGCATAATCATAGACAAGGCCATAAGCGCTCATCGTTTCCATGTCTGCATCTACTACTGCTTGCTTAGCTTCAGGAGATTTGACACGCGGTTTTTTCGTCTCAGGGGTAGACTTTTCGATATCTTGTTCTTTTGCTTCTTTTGTTTTCTTTGCTTTTTTTTCAATTGCTGATGCTGTTGGTTGCGTAACATGCAAGTAGCCCAGTGCGCTTGTTCCCACTAAGCACAATAAAATACTGACCGCAATCATGATCGAGCGTAGATTAAAATATTTTTTCATACGAGATTAATTATAAAAGATTCTACTGAAAATAACAAGAATTATCAGAAAGAGAAAACGGTTTCTTTTTAAAAAGTTTTTTTCTTTTCATAAAAGGGTTATTTCCGTTTAAAGGAGCCCATAATTAGCTTAGCGATCTCACGCGCAATCGTCCGGAATAAGGAACTCAAGAAGGAATCTTTTGCCTTTTCAAGACTAGATTTTCTTGGACGACCCGGACTACGTTTTTGAGCCGCCTTATCTGCTGCAGCCTCTTCCTTTTCTGCTTCTTTTTGCTCTTTTTCTTGTGCTTCCTTGCTTGCTTTAGCTGCTAATTTTTCATAGGCAGATTCCCGATCAATCGTCGTCGCATACTTTTGATGGAAAGGCGATGTTGTGATCAAGGCCAATTGTTCACTCTCATTTAAGAGGTCAAAACTCGATTGAGGAGAGAGAATGTAAGCACGCTCAACCACACTAGGCTGTCCCTTTTCATTCAGGAAAGAAACCAAGGCTTCCCCTGTCCCTAACTCTGTGATCACTGTTTCTGTATCAAAATCTGGATTTGGACGAAAACTTTGGGCAGCAACCTTGATCGCCTTCATTTCTTTGGGTGTATAAGCTCGAAGTGCATGCTGAACACGATTCCCAAGCTGTGCCAAAACAGATTCTGGAAGGTCTTGAGGATTTTGGGTAATAAAGTAAATCCCTACACCCTTCGAACGAATCAGGCGTACCACTTGCTCGACCTTCTCAAGAAAGAGCTTGCTTGCATCCTTAAAGAGGAGATGCGCTTCATCAAAGAAGAAGACCAATTTTGGCTTTTCAGGATCCCCAACCTCTGGAAGTGTTTCAAAGAGACGAGACAGCATCCAAATCAAAAAGGTTGAGTATAATTTTGGTGAATGAAAGAGCTTTGTAGCCGAAAGAATATTGATATAACCACGACCAGATGCATCGACTTGCATGAAGTCATTTAAATCAAGTGCTGGCTCTCCGAAAAACTGGTCTGCTCCTTCTTCTTCAAGAACCAAGAGACTTCTTTGGATCGCTCCGACAGATTGTTTGGTGATATTGCCATATTGAGCCGAATAGTCTGAACTGTGTTCATAGACTTCCTTTAAAAGGCTTTGCAGGTCCTTCAAATCAATCAAGGGCCAATCTTTCTCTTGGGCCACTTTAAAGACAATTGCGAGAATTCCTGATTGGGTTTCATTCAAATCAAGTAGACGAGAAAGAAGCAATGACCCCATCCCTTCGACAGTCGCCCTAACAGGATGACCAGCTTGGCCAAAGACATCCCACAATCGAACTGGGAAGGCTTGTGGCTCAAACGGATCTGTGATCCCAAGAAGCTTGTAGCGTTCTTCCAATTTTGGTGTCCATTGCCCGGCTTTGGCTAAGCCAGATAAATCTCCCTTGATATCAGCTAGAAAGACCGGAATGCCTTCTTTGCTTAATTTTTCTGTTAGAACCTTGAGCGTAACCGTTTTTCCTGTTCCTGTTGCACCTGCAATCAAGCCATGACGATTCAACATCCGCAAATAGATAGGCGTCTCAACGGCTCCTTTGGTAATGGTAATACTAGTCATTTCATTTCTCCCTGAATGTTTCAGTTTTCATTTTAAGGTTTATCTTTTCCTTGCCTAGGCCCTTCAAACCAGGCTTCAGACAAGTAAGACACACTCCTACTAGTGTATCATTTTCCTGCATAAACGCAAGAAATTATACTCCGATTTTCCGGATGCACATAAAAAAATCTATAAGAGCCAATACTTGCTCTTATAGATTCCTTCATTTTATTATTTTGCTGCTGCAAACAATTCATTAACTTTATTCCAGTTAATCACTGAGAAGAAAGCTTTGATATAGTCAGGACGTACGTTACGGTATTTTACATAGTAGGCATGTTCCCAAACATCCAAACCAAGGATTGGTGTTTTACCTTCAGAGATTGGTGTATCTTGGTTTGCTGTTGAAGTTACTTCGAGTTTGCCTTCTTTGTTAACAACCAACCATGCCCAGCCAGAACCAAAACGTGTCGTTGCTGCTGCTGTGAAGGCTGCTTTGAAGTCTTCAAATGAACCAAATGTAGCATCAATCGCTGCAGCAAGTTCTGCTGAAGGAGCTGTTTGTTCTGGAGTCATCAATTCCCAGAAAAGAGCGTGGTTCAAATGACCACCACCATTGTTGATCACAGCTTGGCGAATATCAGCTGGAATGGATTCAACATCAGCTAACAAGCTTTCAAGGTCTTCTCCAATTTCAGGATGTTTTTCAAGAGCTGCATTCACATTGTTTACATATGTTTGATGGTGTTTATCATGGTGCAAATGCATGGTTTCTTCATCGATATAAGGTTCCAATGCATCATAAGCATATGGTAATTCTGGTAAAATGATAGCCATTTTATGGTCCTCTTTTCTTTATTACTGACTTGATGATAACGTAAACAGCTAAATTATTCAACTAATCTGCTTGCGATTTCATTCATCGTTAGACGCTATTAGCTACTTTCAACAGGGCCAAATCAAATAAGTAGTCTTTTTCATATGTTCCACTTTTAATCGCATAATCCGTCTCGATGAAGGTCATCATAGCTTGCTTCAAAAAGGACAAGGAAAGCCTGCGGCTATCCCGTAAGGCAAACTTCACCTGATAAGGATTGACCTTGCGTCCTGACAACTCCGACAAGCTCGCTACAATTTGGCTTTCGGATTGGCCTTCTTCTGAGAAAATTTTAACTTGAGAAAACATTCGGAATTGTCCCAACAAAATAGCGATCAATTTTATTTCATCTTCTCCTTGTAAGCGGAGATCCTTAACCAAATTCCGGGCTTGATCGATTTGGCGTTTGAGAATCATCTGTGTCAGATCAAAAATATTATCTTGCAAGGACTTTGGAACAACCTCCTTGATATCTTGGAGGGTAATCTTACCATCTTCTTTATAAGCCTGCAACAGAGCGAGATTCTTCTGTAACTCTCCAAAATCATAGCCAGATTTTAAGAGTAGCTGGTCCAAGGAATCGCCCACAAACTGTATGCCCAATTCTTGTGCCTGACTTGCAAAATAACGCTTTAAATCTTGCTCTTTAGGTGTTGTTGCTTCAATGATCTGGGCATCCCGTTTTAGGAGTTTGACTAAGCGACGCTTACTATCTAATTTTCCTTCTGCAAATATCACCAAACGGGTTGATTCAGAAGGATTTTCCAGATAATTTTCAAATTGCTTCAGATCTTCATCGGTTAAATTGCGTTTTTTGGCAGTGGTCAAATCTAATAAGTGATCCAAAATCACGATTTTTTCATCTGCAAAAAAGGGAAGACTGACCAAATCTAGCTCGACTTCAGCATAGGAGGCTTCCTTCATATCAAAATAAGAATAATTCAAATCTGAGGGATCATAGCCTATTTTTTTTAAAATGTCTTTTTTTAACCATTCAAATTGACCTACATCCTCACCCGTCAAGACAAGAATAGGAGGCAGAGTTTGAACCGTCAGATGTTTAGTATCGGTAATTGCTTGCATGAAACTCTCTTATCTTTTATCAGTTTAGTGGATTTCGTGTTCAGCAGCCATCTTTTGTTCCAATGGTGGTTTTTCATCAGACAAATCAGGTGCTGCTACAAAATTTGGAATTTGCTCAAAGGAGTTGCCGCCAAAGCTCCCCCCTGTCGCTGTGACCTGTGGTTCAGAAACTACTCCCATAGGAGTTTCTACTGGTTGTGGGAAGGTGTTTTTCCCTGGAAGCATCATGAGAATCAAGAGAGAAATAACTGTAATCCCCCAAAGAAATAGGAAAATATCTAGCCCCGTCAACAAATAGAGCAGAACCGGACCAAGGTTCAAAAAGATCCAAGACCAATGGATTCCCGCATCCCGCAAACGACGTACACAAATGGCTTGACTGGGTACTAAAATGAGGAAGTAAAAGAATGCTAAGAAAGCGAGCGCCCATAAACCTGTCTTAGAATGAACAGTTGAAAAATTGAGCGTTTCTTGAGCATTTTGATGGGATAAAGAGGTCACGATGTAAAAAACCCAAAGAGGCAAAGAAATCAGGGAATTCCAGAAAAAAGCTAGCCAAAAATGCGCCCGACTGGTCTTACTTGAAAAATCTGCATACTGTATCCAAAATTGCTTAAATGCGTTCATACGATTCTACCTTTACATTGATTTCACTTTCTATAATAGCAATTTTCAGCATAGAAAGCAAACCTCTCCTCGTCTCTAGCGGACCGTTTCTACCCTCCAATGGTCCCACCCAATCAAGCGAATTGCTCCCCTTTCATCGGTACGAAGATAAGAAATAGAACGTTCCTCTAGACGATCGAGCAATTCTTTATGGGGATGTTGGTAGCGATTTTTCTTTCCAACAGAGATCAAGGCCAACTGAGGATGTAACTGATCTAAAAACACATCACTAGAGGAACCTTTAGAACCGTGGTGGCCTACTTTCAAGACATCTACTTGTAATTGTGGATCGTTTTTCAATAGTTTTTTCTCTCCATCTTCTTCCAAATCACCCGTGAACAAAAATCGTTTCTGATAGAACTGCCCATAGAGGACAATCGAATCATCATTTTTACCATCCCCCACTTCATCAGGGGATAAGACTTCTAAATGATCATCAAAAATAGGAAGTTGATCCCCTCTCTGGACTACTTTAATCGGACTATGAAGCAGTTTCAATTTCTCTCGAAATTGAGAATTGGTGAGACTGCCTGGACTGACATACACTTTTTTAACCGGGATTTGTTTGGCAACCTCCACCATATCGCCCATATGATCCTGGTCTGTATGAGTCAAGACCAGCGCATCGAGTTTTCCAACACCTCGACTCTTGAGATAAGGAATCAGGGTTTGATCCGCATTGGCAGACTGACTGCGCTCTTGCCACTTTTCTCCACTTTTAAAAGTGACGCGTCCTCCGACATCAATCAATATGGTTCTTCCTTTCCAATCGCGTAAAAAGATACTATCTCCTTGACCGATATCCACCATGGTAATCTCATTTTCTAAAGGGTGCTTGGTCCAACAAAAGATGAGTAGAATCATACCTATTAACAGAAAACGACGTTTTTTTTGCTTTCGAAGATCATACAAGATCCCAAAAAGAAGGACGAGAGCAATCAGAGCTGGTCCTGTCGGCTGACCAAATACCAAAGGTAGCGACGTGAGCTTTGAAATCCAACGAATACACTCCTCTATGAGAAGAAAGAAACTGTTAAAAATTGTAAGGGGCTTTAGAATCGATAAGATAAATAACACCGTTAAACCTGGAAGAAGGACAAGGTCAAATAAGAAAGAAAAGAGGAAGGTTAAAGGGAGTGACCAGGGTTGAAAGACACTAAAGTAATAGGTCAAAAGGGGCAAAATCCCCAGGCTAATCCAGAAACTCTCCACTAGTAGCTTTTTAAGTCCTGAATAAGAACTGGTATCTACCAAGGTCAAAATAAAGGCATAGGCACAACTCAAGACCCCTCCAGCTGTCAGGAGAAACTTGGGCACAAGCAGCATTAAGAACATCAAGGTCATCGCCATATTCTCCATCCCTCGGACCCCCTTTTGAGAGAGGATTTTCTGCAAGAGGCTGCGAACCACTGAAACAGAAAAACCTGTCAAGCCAGCATAGACCAAAGAAATTGGAACCATCCAGATATCGACTGTCTCTTGCAAGATTCCTAAACGTAAGAGAGCTTTCCGGATCCCATTAATGAAAAAGCCGACCTGCATCCCAGATAAGGCGAATAAATGGATGATTCCTAAACTCGTGTAAAGCTGGTCCATCTCTTCAAAATCCGTATCTAAATAGCCAAAAAGAAGGCCAGTCATATACTGGTTCATCGGTTGCGGAAAGTGCTCCTTGCTCCAAACAATGGCTTGGCGCCTCCATTGAGATAGCCAGTCAAAAACATTCCAAGTCTGTCTAGGAAGTGCGGATTGGATCGCTTCAATTTTTATTTGATAGTGAATCCCCTGTGTTTGCAAATAAGACCTGTAGTCAAATCCTCTAAAATTTCGCTGCCCTTCTGGTTTTTCTATAACACCTTTATATGTCAACTCCAGCAAGTGGGTTTGACTTTGCCACTGATGTTTTTCTTTTTCTGATTTTAAAGTGTAGAAGACTTGGTAGGTCTTTCCCTGATTTTTAGCACGAAAAGACAGGGCATCCCCATTGATCTTGATAGTATCTGGAATCAGGCGTAAGTGGGGTGGCAGCTGACTTTCTACTTGTACTGGATTATCCTGTAGTCGCTGAAAGACAAAGAAGGCCGAAAAACAAAGGGTTGCTAAAGCAAGCCCTAGCAAACTTGAGCGATCCCCTTTATAGTGATGAACTGCTAAAATTCCCACTACTACTAGACCGCTGATTGAAAGCCAAGATGATTGATAGACACTAAAATACAACCAAAGGAGTACAAAGGCGAAATGGATAAGCGAAAAAGGAAGGTCTTTAATCCACCGTAAAAGCATCTCTTAGTTTCTCCAGTGTTTTCTCTCCGATTCCTGAAACATTCTTCAGATCATCCACTGATCGAAAAGGACCATTTGCCTCGCGATAGGCGATAATGTCCTGGGCACGTTTCTGGCCAATGCCTGATACGGTTTGAAGCTCTGATTCGGTTGCTCGATTTAAATGGACCTTGCCTGTTTTTTCTGCTGGCACTGACGAAGTTGCAGGACTTTCTGAACTCCCAAGTGCTGGAACATCCTCTCCTTCTTTAGCAACATAGATCACTGCTTCATCGGAGAGTTTTTGCGCCAAGTTGACCGATTGACTATTGGCATCTGCTGTCATCCCGCCTGCCTTATAAATAGCATCGTGGACTCTGCTATTGGAGCGCAACTCATAGACACCTGGTTGTTTGACGGCTCCTTTGACATCGACCGTAATGATCTCGGGTGCATCAGACACAGAAGTCGCCGTCTTTTCTTCTTTGGAACTAGTGGTCTGCACCTTTTCTTTGCTCGAAGTTGAACTAGAAGTCTGATAAAGATCCGGTATGGTGGATGCACTTGACTGAGGTCGATGAAAAAGAAAATACCCTCCAAGTAAGAGTCCGATAGCAGTAAGAGCTAAAAATAGCTTATATTCTTTGATTTTTTCGATGATATCCTCCATAAGAAACCTCCTCTCACTTTTATTATTCGTAAAAATAAAAAAAACTGAGAAAAACTCTCAGTTTTTTTACTTGTTTTTCCGATGTTTGTCTGGATCCCATACAAAGCTTGCTAGGTAACTAAAGAGCAAGGTCAAGATGCCAACGACTAAGACAAGGGGAATCAAAAGGATTTTTAACAAACGAATCAAGATAAAAGGTTTTGTTGGGGTGTTGATCGCTTGCGCTTCCGCATCCAAACGGTCAAACTCCTCTTGGATACGGCGGGCAACTTCTGCCACTCCTTCGTCATTCATCTTTTTAATATCCGAAATATCAATGGGATGTCCAAAGTTCATATCAATGCGTTCACCCGTTGCCAACCCTTTCAAGTCTCTTGGACCAGTATAAGTCACTGGCATGATACGGACCTTCGCCATTTTGGCAATGATGGCAACACCGCCTTTTACGTCTTGAGAATGACGGCTTCCACTTGGAAACATAATCAAGGAACGGTTGCTCTTTTTCAGCATATTGACAGGATACTTAATGGCTTCTGCTCCCGGATTTTCACGGTCGATCGGAAATGCCCCACACATGCGAATCCACCAGCCAAAAATACGATTGGTGAAGAGTTCTTTTTTCGCCATAAAGATAAACTGCTTTGGCTTGGTTGCAAAGGCCATATAGACCGGATCCCACCAAGTCCGGTGAGGGGATACCAAGATGTAGTTCTCTTCCCGATCTGGAATATTGTCCTTATGATGGTAATGGGCATTCCCATTTAAAACCCACAGAATAAAGGCAACAAGGCCACGTAAATAGGTATAAAACATAGTTGTTCCTCAAATCCATTTCATTCGTCTCTCTACAAGATATTCCATCCTGTAAAAGGTTCTTTCTTATTATACCGTATCCTGATTTTGACCGCAAACCTTTTTTAGATAAAAATTGTCTCAGCGGACCGATTCTAGATAGTCTTTTTCTCAAAAAAATGATATCATATTGTCTATGGAAACTATTGATTTAAAGGGCTTGTCCCTCAGTGAAGTCCGCAAGAAAATGGATCGCGGACAAACCAATGATTTTACAACGAATACCAGTACCAGCACCTGGCAAATTATCAAGCGCAACGTCTTCACCTTGTTTAATACCTTAAACTTTGTGATTGCTGTGGCCTTGGCTGCTGTACAGGCTTGGAGCAATATGATCTTTTTCGCAGTCATCTGCTTCAATGCCATTACAGGGATCATGACTGAGATGCGCGCCAAGCGGATGATTGATAAGCTCAACCTCATGAGTCGTGAGCTAGTGACTGTCATTCGTGACGGGGAAAAAGATGCGATTCCACCAGAAAAGCTTGTTCTAGGTGATTTAATGCTTTTATCTTCGGGTGAGCAGATCCCTAGTGATGCCGAAGTCATGTCTGGTATCGCTGAAGCCAATGAAGCTATGCTGACTGGTGAGAGTGATCTGGTCTTAAAAGAAGTTGGTGATGAACTGCTTTCTGGTAGTTATATTGCCAGTGGTCAAGTCTATGCCCGTGTCAAGCGAGTTGGAGCAAACAACTATGCCAACAAACTGATGATGGAAGCTAAAACCTTGAAGCCTATCAATTCGCGTATTCTTTATAACTTAGCGAAAATTTCTAGCTTCACTGGTAAAATTATCATCCCATTTGGCCTTGCCCTCTTCTTTGAAGCATTGTTGATCAAGATGCTGCCGATCAAGGATTCTGTCGTGAATTCTTCAACAGCTCTCCTGGGAATGTTGCCAAAAGGAATCGCCCTTCTGACAGTTACGTCTCTCTTGACTGCTGTCATTAAGCTCGGCATGCGCAAGGTACTTGTTCAAGAAATGTATTCCGTGGAAACTCTCGCACGTGTGGATACCTTGTGTCTAGATAAGACCGGTACCATCACTCAAGGGAAGATGACAGTCGAATCTCTCCATAGCTTATCGGATCATTTTTCTGAGGAAACCATCAAAGTTATCCTTTCAGCTTACATGCAATATAGCGAGGACACCAATCCTACTGCTCAAGCTATTCGCAAGGCTTATGGGGAGTTGGAGCATGCTTATACTGCGGAAAACATTATTCCTTTCTCAAGTGATCGGAAATGGGGAGCCATGCACCTATCCAACCTTGGAACCGTCTTTCTCGGTGCTCCTGAAATGCTCCTTAAAGAAAATCCCGCTGCTGTCGTCGAAGCACAAGCTCGTGGATCGCGCGTGCTCGTCTTGGCTCACAGTTCAGAACTGATCAGCATGCAGGAATTGAAACTGCCTGAAAATCTTGAAGGGATTGCGGTTATTGAGATTACAGACCCCATTCGTGAAGGGGCTTCAGATACTCTTGAGTATTTGCGCTCTCAAGGAGTGGATCTCAAAATCATCTCTGGTGACAACCCTGTGACGGTCTCTTATATCGCTCAACAAGCTGGCTTCAAAAATTATGAGAACTACGTCGATTGTTCAAAAATTTCTGATGATCAATTAGTGGATCAAGCAGAAGAAACAGCTATCTTTGGGCGCGTGTCTCCTCACCAGAAAAAACTACTTATCCAAACCTTGAAAGCTGCTGGTCGGATAACTGCTATGACAGGAGATGGGGTCAATGATATCCTTGCTCTTCGCGAAGCAGACTGCTCCATCGTGATGGCTGAGGGAGATCCCGCAACTCGTCAAATTGCCAATATTGTTCTTTTAAACTCTGACTTTAATGACGTTCCAGAAATTCTTTTTGAAGGCCGTCGTGTGGTGAATAACATTGGACGAATCGCTCCAATCTTCTTTATCAAAACGATCTATTCCTTCCTCTTGGCTATCATCTGTATTGCCAGTGCTCTCTTCTTTAACGTCAACTATTTGCTGATTTTCCCTTTCATTCCTATTCAAATCACCCTGATCGACCAATTCGTCGAAGGATTCCCACCATTTGTGTTGACCTTTGAACGCAATATCAAACCGGTTGAAAAACACTTCTTGAGACGTTCCCTTCTGTTAGCCTTACCAAGCGCCTTGATGGTCGTCTTTAGTGTCTTGTTTATTCACCTTTGGGGAGCAAGCCATGGTTGGTCTGCAGCCGATATGTCTACTGTATCCTACTACTTACTTGGCTCCATCGGTTTCCTATCCGTTATCCGTGCTTGCCTGCCGCTAAATATCTGGCGGGCTCTCCTCATCCTCTTCTCTGTAGTAGGATTCTACACATCTGCGGTCGTGTTAAAAAACTTGATCGAGATTTCCCTCCTTACAGCCACTACTTTCCCAGTTTATCTGGCATTGATGGCTATCTTTACAGGAGTCTTTATCCTCACTACGATTCTCCAAAAATATGAATTTGATTAAAAAAAGTTGAGAGTAAAAACTCTCAACTTTTTATGTTCTATCGATCTTTTCCCAAGCTTCTTTTCATGCTATAATAGAGCCATGACAGATATCGAATTAAAAGACGGCGAGCGCGTCAATCAACTTTTTTCAAGTGATGTGAAAATTATACAAAATCGGGAAGTCTTTAGTTATTCCGTGGATAGCGTCCTCCTCTCGCGCTTTCCAAAATTGCCCAAGCGGGGCTTGATCGTAGATCTCTGCGCTGGAAATGGGGCCGTGGGACTTTTTGCGAGTACTCGTACAGAGGCCCAGATCATTGGTGTCGAAATACAGGAACGTCTAGCGGATATGGCAACCCGCTCCATTGCTCTCAATGGCTTGAACCAGCAAATGTCCATGATCACCGATGATCTCAAGCATTTGCCTCAACATATCAAGGGGAGTAAGGTGGATATCATCCTCTGCAATCCTCCTTATTTCAAGGTGGATGAGCATTCCAATCTCAATGAGAGTGAACACTACCTCTTAGCTCGACATGAAATTACCACCAACTTAGATGAGATTTGCCATGTGGCCCAGCGGGTTCTCAAATCAAATGGTCGCTTAGCAATGGTCCATCGTCCAGATCGCTTTTTAGATATCATCGAAACCATGAAACGATACAATCTTGCACCTAAGCGGATCCAGTTTGTCTACCCCAAAGTGACTAAAGAGGCGAATATGTTATTGATTGAGGCGATCAAGGATGGCTCACTGGATGGTTTAAAAATTCTTCCTCCTCTCTTTATTCACAATGAAGATGGCAGCTATACAGACGAGATTCATGAGATCTACTATGGAAACTAAGGCTTACATGTATGTTTTAGAGTGTGCGGATGGCTCTCTCTACACTGGCTATACCACGGATGTCGAAAAACGCCTGAAGACTCACAATGCTGGAAAAGGGGCCAAATACACACGGGCTCGCCTCCCCGTTAAACTTCTTTACAAAGAATCCTATCCAGATAAACCCTCTGCGATGTCTGCCGAAGCTCTCTTTAAAAAGAAATCGCGCCAGGCAAAACTAAACTATATCAAAAAGAACCGTCGGACTCCATAGTCCAACGGTTTTTCATTTACAAAATGGTGATACGGTACTGATGACTCCGTGTCTCTTGAGGGTCCAACTGGATCACACCTTTTTTGTCTTCGAAGAAATCGCCCTCTTCTGCAGATGTGGAAATACCTGTCCAAGGCTCTAAGGCAATGAAGGGGCCCTTGTTATTGGTAGACCAAAGGACCAGATTTTCAAAATCTGCAAAATCAAATTCCAAACCTTTACCTGATTTTTTCGAGAGGAGCTGCACAGATTTGGACGCTAATTGATCTAAAATAATGGCATCTTTTTCAAACAGTTCATGGCGCAAAGGTAAGCTACGACTATGGTCTAAAAATGGTGTCCGCTGCAGGCGATCAACCAAACTGGTTTCTGTGAACAAGAGAGGAACGCTACAGCTTTCTTCTTTTTCAAAAATCAACTCGTAGTCTTCATAGTCTTCATCTGCTAAAAGGGGACAACGAAAGGCTGGATGCCCTCCAATGAAATAAGGCATGACTTGATCTGACTCTAGATTTTGCACGCGATAGGTGATGGTGATTTCTTTCCCTTTCAATTCATAAGCGATTTCCACTCGAAAATGGTAGGGATAATTTTGTAAGCTCTCGTCGTTAGAGGTAATTTCAAAGACAAGACGATGGTCTGTCTGTTCTTTGAGTTCAAACTCTCTCTTGCGAATAAGACCGTGTCTTGGAAGCTGGCCTGTCTTCACTCCATCTTTTAGATGATACTGCACTTGACCATTACGAACGCTCCCGCAAATCGGAAACAGAACGGGCGCTTGTCCTGACCAATACTCTGGATCCCCTTGCCAGAGATATTCTATGCCTTCTTTACTTCGAATAGAGCTCAATTCCCCTCCGAATGTCTTAAATTGTACTTCTAGATCATCATTTTTTAATGCAATCACCATGGGCGACACCTCTTAATAATTAGTATAGTTATTATATTCATTATAACCTTTTAGAAGAGATTGTCAATTTTTATTTTTCTAGTCAAAAATTTTAAAAAAATAAGAAAAAATTCTTGACAAAGCTTAGAAATAATTGTAGACTTAATATGTTAACAGAAATATTCCATTTTAGGAATTCATTCTTTCTGTTGTCTGACTTTTTTGGATGCTCCTTATCATGATACATTTTTCTAAAAGAGTCAGTTATCATTTAGGTCTCCTTATAAATATACAAGGGTTAACAGCTGGTTAACCCTTGTATTTTTGATTTTCATTAAAAAAACGGCCTATTGCTAGACCGTTCTTAGGGCTTATTTATCCCCTTTGTTGCGGATAACAAATCCATTTTTCTTTTCATTGGAAGTACGATGAGGACGTTTGTTGCCTTTGCCTTCAAAGTCTCGGCTATTTTTATTGGACTTGCGTTTGAAATCACGGCGTCCACCTTCACGGTCATCTCTGCGATTGCGGTCACGACGTTGGTCTCCACGACGGCCATTTCCACGGCCACCTTTGCCTTTTCCACCAAAGCCACCACCGGATGGTTTAAATGGCAATGGTTTTTCACGCGCAATTTCAACTTCTGGAAGACTGTCTGGATCTTGAACGGTCAAGCTCAAGATATACATAGCCAGCTCTTCAGGAGTGAATTCTGCAGCCAATTTGCGAGCATCCTTACCAAACTTCTCAAAGTTGGTTCGGATTTTTTCATCCTCAAAGTCTCGCTCAATTTTCTTCAGCGCTATTTGTTTTTTCGCTTGGAAGGCTTCTGCTGCTGTTGCAGGTTTCATTCCCTTCATCCGCTTTTTAGTCAAGTTCTCAATGATTTGCAAATAGCCCATTTCATTTGGCGAAACAAAGGTAATGGATTGCCCTGTTTTCCCAGCACGACCTGTCCGTCCGATCCGGTGAACATAGCTTTCTGGATCTTGTGGAATATCGTAGTTGTAGACATGGGTCACACCTGAAATATCCAACCCACGTGCCGCAACGTCCGTTGCCACCAAGACGTCCAAGTTCCCATTTTTAAAGTCACGAAGTACACGAAGACGTTTGTTTTGATCCAAATCTCCGTGAATCCCTTCTGCTCGGAAACCACGGATCTTCAAGCCACGCGTCAATTCATCGACCCGGCGTTTCGTCCGACCAAAGACAATGGCAAGCTCCGGTTGCTCGACATCCATCAATCGAGTCATGGTATCAAACTTTTCGCCTTCTTTGACACGAATATAGTATTGATCGACCAAGTCCGTGGTCAATTCTTTAGCCGCAATCTTAACGTGTTCTGGCTCTTTCATAAACTGAACACCGATACGCTTGATCGCTTCTGGCATCGTTGCTGAAAAGAGCAAGGTTTGACGTGTTTCTGGAACACGGCTAATGATTGCTTCGATATCTTCCAAAAAGCCCATGTTGAGCATTTCATCTGCTTCATCCAAGATCAAGGTTTCAATATGATCGAGTTTCAAGGCCTTGCGCTTGATCAAATCTAGCAAGCGTCCAGGGGTTCCCACAACGATATGAGCACCTGACTTCAAGGCTTTGATTTGCTTTTCAATGCTTGATCCACCATAGACAGAGCGAACTTTAACACCCTTACTGCGCCCAAAGCGGAACAATTCTTCCTGACTTTGAACTGCCAATTCACGTGTCGGGGCAATAACAAGGGCTTGGATCACTGTGTTTTCGACATCGATCTTCTCCAACGTTGGAAGACCGAAAGCGGCTGTTTTACCAGTCCCTGTTTGCGCTTGACCGATGACATCTTTTCCTTCAAGAGCCAACGGAATGGTTTGTTCCTGGATCGGGCTCGCTTCTACAAAGCCAGCTTTTTCGATTTCTGCTAATAATTCAGCAGATAAGTTAAATTCATTGAATTTCAATTCTTTCTTCTTTCTAAAAAGTGGTGCGAAGCCACTTTATCACACTTCTTTTCAATGCGAAAACGCACTGATTGCATAGGAAGTCTCCTTCCCGGTTACCTGTCGCAAGACTCATCTAAAGGAAAACCCAATCGTTTTTTTATGGAATTCCCTTCTGCGAAAAATGTTTTCGCACTAGCGGATTTGGTTGATTAAAGTCGTTTTCCAAACGAAAAGACACCAAGATCCTCCTTGTGGGAGATTGACCAACATTCCTTTTCTAATTGTTCCATCTCACCAGCATTTCTCTCATACAAGTTTGCAACTTATCTAGTATAACACAATGGACGACCAAATGATAGTCAAAGGAGAATAATTTTATTTTTTAGGAAAAATTTTTAAAAACTTGAAAATAGTCAAGAGGGCAGTTTCCCCTAGATTTAGCTGACTTTCTTCTGACACCGTTCAAGAATCCCTTTAAATAGGAGTATAAAAACTTCGGAAAAACTTTTTTTGGTAGTTCTTGCGTTTTTACAAATAAATATGTATAATACAGTTAGTATCTAAAATATTTCTGTATAAAGAAATAGGATCATTTTATCTGATTCAACGATTTATTCTAAGTTCTGATTTATTTAGAACCACTCAGTACTATTAAATCTACTCCTACTATTTCCAAGAAGATTTTGTACAGTCAATGAACTATTCACACTGCCCCTTCTTTGGAGAGGAGGGCAGGTGTCTAGATGGTTCCTATTTCTCAGATTATTCTAGATACGAAGAGGCTCGGATTTCTCCAAGCCTCTTTTTTATCTTTGTTTCACAATCCACCGCATAACCTTTCCCAAAATGAGCCATAATATAAAGCTACATACGGATACATAAATCCAAGCATTGGGATCCTTTGTCATCGGAAGAGGGATATTCATTCCAAAGAAACCGGTGATAACGGCTAAAACCGCCAACAAGGCTTCAAAGATGGTTAGGGTTGTCAAGTTGTCATTCAAGTTGTTGTTTAGGATATTGTTGTAAGATCCTGACAACTGTTGCAAGACATTGGAAATCAACTCAGTCATCGAAGCCAACTGACGCGCTTCGATCATGGCATCATCAAACTGCTCTTTTTCAACATCATTCATCCTGCGATAAATGGCATGCGCTTTAATATGTTCTAGCAACATCCGATTCTGCTTGGCTGCTGCGACCAGATACACCATACCGGTCTCAAGGTCAGACAGGGCATAAAGATTCTTGGTCGTCGTTGTCTTTCGAAGCAAACGATTGAGTTCATCCTTGTGCTTATCTAAGCGATCAATAATCGGATAATAAGCATTACTGATCATTTCAAGACCTGCAAAAAGCAACTTATAGATCGACAACTCCCCATGGCTTTCCAAATAGCGAACCATTTGTTCAATGATATAGGCATTGTCCTGGTTACTGATGGTCACGAGTCGCGTATCTTGAACGATAAAGGTCATAGGGATGGTTTCGTAGTATTCCTTGTCCTTTTCTAAATCCAATACATTGTAGATAAATGTGATCGTACCGTTTTCTCGATTATAATCCATATGGGCACGTTCGTTCTTATCCATCGCGTACTCAATGGTTTCTTTGTCAATCTCGTATTTTTTATAAAGATATGAGTTTTCAGCAATCATATCCGAGTCGATATTGATCCATTTCCGATCTTGACCCAATTGTTTTTCGATAAACATTCCGTCTCCTTTCTCAACTGTTCTCTATCAAAATGATATTTTTATTTAAAAACTGCACTGGCTAATGCTTGCTGGATTTCAATGACGCTGCTGTCACTCTTGAATTGTAAAACTTCTGAAGGCTCGACTGCAGAAGAGACCCAGATTTTTAATTCGGCATCCAAATCAAAATGACCGGAAGTTTCGACTGAAAATCGAGAGATCGAGCGATAAGGAAGGGATTTGTAGGACGTTTTCTTTCCTGTTACTCCTTGCTTATCCACCAAGATCAAACGAAACTCTGTAAAGACGATTAAATCACGAATCAAGCTAAAAGCAAGTGTGACTTGCTCTCCCGGCACCAAGATATCTTCCAGATCTCTTTCTACTTTATCAACATTTTTTTGAGAGGCATTGCCCATCAAACCACTTAATAATCCCATCATTTCTCCTTTATAAGCGAAAACGGATAGATTTTCGTTTTCTTATTTTTTTGTTATGGATCAGTTTTGAAAAATTCCTTACCCCATCTTTTCTTCCAGCTCAACGTCTGGATACTTATCCGCAAACCAGCGGAGGGCAAAGTCGTTTTCAAAGAGGAAGACAGGTTGGTCAAAGCGGTCCTTCGCCAAGATATTTCGGCTTGAAGACATGCGCTCATCTAAGTCTTCTGGTTTGATCCAGCGAACTGTCTTTTTACCCATTGGGCTCATGACCACTTCGGCATTGTATTCATTTTCCATCCGGTGCTTAAAGACTTCAAACTGCAATTGACCAACGGCACCAAGCATGTATTCACCTGTTTGGTAGTTGGTATAGAGCTGAATAGCTCCTTCTTGCACCAATTGCTCAATCCCTTTGTGGAAGGATTTTTGCTTCATGACGTTCTTGGCTGACACTTTCATGAAGATTTCAGGCGTAAAGGTTGGCAGTGGTTCAAATTCAAACTTGTTTTTGCCCACTGTCAAAGTATCTCCAACCTGATAAGTACCGGTATCGTAAACCCCGATGATGTCTCCTGCTACAGCATTGCTGACATTTTCACGGCTTTCGGCCATAAATTGAGTCACGTTAGATAACTTAGCACCCTTACCAGTACGAGGCAGGTTGACGCTCATCCCACGCTCAAATTCGCCAGATACGATCCGCACAAAGGCGATCCGGTCGCGGTGACGAGGGTCCATATTGGCTTGGATTTTAAAGACAAAGCCTGAGAAATCCTTATCATAAGGATCGACAAGTTCGCCATCTGTCTTCTTGTGGCCGTGTGGCTCCGGAGCAAACTTGAGGAAGGTTTCCAAGAAAGTCTGTACCCCAAAGTTAGTCAAAGCTGAGCCGAAGAAGACGGGAGTCAATTCACCCGCAAGGATGGCTTCTTCTGAGAATTCATTTCCAGCTTCTTGCAAGAGTTCGATATCGTCTTTCACCTGCTCGTAGAATGGATTGTTGGCAAAGAGCTTGTCTCCATCTTCTAGACTGGCAAAGCGTTCATCCCCTTTGTAGAGTTCCAAGCGTTGGTTATAAAGGTCGTAAAGACCCTCAAAGGCTTTCCCCATCCCAATCGGCCAGTTCATTGGGTAACTAGCGATGCCCAAGACTTCTTCCAATTCTTGCAAGAGATCCAGTGGCTCACGTCCATCACGGTCCAGCTTGTTCATAAAGGTGAAGACTGGAATCCCACGGTGTTTCACAACCTCAAACAATTTCTTGGTTTGAGCCTCGATACCCTTGGCAGAGTCTACGACCATAACCGCCGCATCCACTGCCATCAAGGTCCGATAAGTATCTTCTGAGAAGTCCTCGTGCCCTGGGGTATCAAGGATATTAACGCGTTTTCCATCATAGTCAAACTGCATGACAGATGAGGTTACGGAAATCCCACGTTGTTTCTCAATGTCCATCCAGTCGGATTTAGCAAAGTTTCCTGTTTTCTTCCCTTTGACAGTACCGGCTTCCCGAATCTCTCCCCCAAAGTAGAGCAACTGCTCAGTAATCGTCGTTTTACCAGCATCCGGGTGGGAGATGATGGCAAAGGTACGGCGTTTTTTAATTTCTTCTTGTACGTTCATGTTCCTAATTCTTTCTCTTCTTATTTTTTGATAAATTTACAAATTCATCTCTACATCGGATCTCTCCTCAATTTCTCTATCTGTCCTATTATAGCGAAAATAGGCACTTTTTTCAACGATGATTCTTCTTTGAGAGCAAAAAGAAAGACTAAAATCCGTAGATTCTAGTCCTCTTATCATGACTGTTAGAAGGCTCCAAATCCTCCGCCACCGCCACCATCAGAAAAACCACCGCCGTCAAAGCCGCCACTGCCATCTGAGGAGTTAGTAGAAAAGCTTGAAACGCTATAGGAATCATCAGCATAACTCATCAAGGTAGAGCCGTCTAGGAAGGAATTTGAAGAGGTCGTTAGCCAAACAACAGTGTCCCAGTTTTCGTATGGCAAGGAAATCTGATGATTTTTGAGTACCTGACTCACTTTTTTAGCTTGACCATACATAGTTGCATAGACTAGGATACGATTCCATAGGACAACACTCTCCAGTTCTGCTTGGTTGAAATTTGGAATACTTTCGATCATATTTCGAAAGGCCATCCATTCAAATTGTGCATCCAAGTTCTCTAAGGATTGGAGATGTTCTTCGCGAATTTTCACAAGAATATAAAATGGAATGAAGAAGACGACCAACAATACAATCATCCAAAAATAGAAGGAAGATAGGTGTGAACCGAATCCAAAAGATAAGAAACACATGCTCACAAATAAGATCAGTAAGAGCCAAAAATGTAAGGCACAGCCTGTTTTTGAAAGAGCTTCTTCTTTCTCAGATAAGTCTCTAAAATAAGAAGGCAATCCTAATTTCGCAATCTCCTTATCGACACCTTTTGACAATTGCTGGGCATCCTTTTTTAAAAGGGATTGAACCTCATTTCCGATCTTTCGAATACGGTCTCGTTGCGTGTCTGATTTAGCAGCTCGAAAGTCTTTTTTTAGGGCTACTTTATCAATTTTATACTTTGAGAATACCTCACTGATATTGATTTCAGATTCTTGATCAAAAATCATTTCAATAAACTTTAATTCAAAATCAGCTAAGCCTTCATAATGGAGACAAGTCAAAGTTTCCCCATTTTCATCCCTAGTCAACCGAATATTTCCTCGGTCAATGAGATCTAATATGGTTGCCTGGATGAGATGATTAAATTTTAGTTGCCCCTTCTCTCTAGACATCACCATCCGTTCAAAATCTAGTTGATACAGTGCCTTAGCTAGGACAAGAGGAGGTAAATTCTGTGGTAGTTCGTATAATCGTACTCCTTTTGCAATCCGACGAGTTCTGGTACTGATAAAATACCGGATCCAGGGAATGAAAGCTAAGATAAATAAAAGAATCGATACAATTGGAACAACCTTGAGTAGAAGGGTCCGATAAAAGAATGTTTTTTGTTCAATGGATTTTTCTTTTTTGAGAAATTTCTCTTTTCCATTTCCCTTGTTAATCTCATTTGCTTGGTCTCGACGCAGGGCCTCTGTCATTGGCCAATAGGCATGCAGTTCGAGCTTGCCATTTTTTGGAAAATCCTTTGTCCAAATATGATAACCAGTTGCAGTCCGTTCGACTTGGGCTGGTGGATTAAAGTAACCAGTATGGGCATACAGCTTTCCCTGCTTAGCATCCAAGCCCTCCACATAAAAATCTAATTTCGCGACTTTCTCATCTCCATCTGAAATAGGAAACCAGTTCAATTCTGCAATATCCTTGTAGAAAGTCAAGAGATGATCAATCTTCCATTTCACTTTGATCTTGACCGTGCCACCGACGATACGGGCATTGTATATTTTTAATTGACGGCCATCTTCCAGGTCTGTTTCCTCTACACGAATCTCACGTTTTTCCCCATCCACATAGGCTTCCACCTCAGGATGACGATGAATCTTAAACCCTTTTGGAAGAGGATCTGCGCTTCCTAGGGTTACATATTGACCATGATAGCCTGTCTGAAACTGATAGGTAATCTCTTGTGTAAATGTTGCTTGGCTATCTTCCTGCAATTGGAGGTGTCCTACATAGGATTCAATCGAATAGCGAACTTCATCATCTGCATGTGCGATCGTGATTGTACAAACCAAACTCCAAATAAGGGAAATCATTAGCAAGAAACGCTTCATATATTCTCCTTTAATATAAAACAGGGTTGAGACCAAGATGTCCCAACCTTCCTACTTGTTATTTTCTCACTTTCACCCGCTCACTTCTGCGACTGAAGAACTGATTAAAGAGTAATAAAGCAAGGGCTAAAATACTGGATACAACCAGATAGTTGAGCCACACCTTATCCCCTCTCATAATCGGAGGGCGGGCCATCAAGCCGTAATTTCCTCCCGTCAATTGATTGACTCCAACCAGGAATAAATCTAAGGCAAAGGTATAGAGAACAATCTGACTATTTTTTAAGAGGTTTCGATCATACCATCTCAAGAGATAAATTAAGGAATTGATGAGGAGACAGTAATGTCCGAGGAGGAAAGAAAAACTCGTAATATGAGGGAAAGTGTAGGGATCAAAGACTGGATAGCCCAAAGCAAAGATGGCTCCACTCACTCCCATCAAGGCAAAGAACTGTTTGCTTTTCCATCGGTCTGGTAAAAACAAGACCGCAAACATGGCCAAGCGGCAATGATAAAATGGTAAGCTATTGGACCAAGGAATGTGGTAGGCAAAATACCACAGATACAAGCAAATTAACTGGAAGCCTTGTAAGTATTGAAAGCATTTACGAAATTGCTCATTCTGATAATAGCGAAGTGACATCATAATCGCTGTCACAACGAACAAGACCATCACACTATACCAAAGTGCTGAGATTGCTGGTGGTGCTGTTGATTCTGTAGTGAAAAAATGATGCATAAAATCTCCTTATTTAAACAGATTTAGATATTCTTCTTTTCTTACTGTACTGAACGATCGTATTGATGAAAATCAGTGTCCCCGTCATGAGGACTGTCACGATCAAATAGTTGAGCACAAGGCCATGGTCACCGATCACAGGTGGGCGACGCATAAAGCCGTAGTTTCCACCCGTTGCGAGATTAGCAAGCTGAATAATGGCATTGACCCCAAACGTCATCTGACAGATTTTCCAAACAGCCCCTTCTTCCACCTGGTAGGATTGAACCAGATAGATCAAACAGTTGGCCAGGAGAGCCCAGTGACCAAAGACATTGTTGATCGAGGAAACGTGAGGAAAAGGGTAGGGATAAAAAACGGGATGAACCAAGGCCATAATGGAGCCAAAGACTCCCACGAGAGCAAAATATTGTTTGAAGCTGCCCTTGGGAGCCAAAAGAATGATCCACATGGCCATCCGACTATGATAGAAGGGAAGACTCTCTGAAAGAGGCAAGCGAGCAGCTAGATACCAAGCGTTGATAATCAGCAACTGGATCAACTGCCCCCAATACCAAAAGTTTTGATAGCCTTTGGAAGAAGCAAATCGAATAGACAGAAGCCCCACCACTACCAATGAGGTCGGCAACAAGAAATACCAAGCCCCCAATTGAGGAGGGGCCGTTGGTTGACTGGTGAAAAATAAGTCCCAAAGTGTCATGATTTCTTTCCCTTATCTGCTCTTTTTATTCTGAACGCGAAACTATACTCTCTTCGACCATCTTGTATTTGTATTTATAGCGTTGATTGACCAAGCAAATACCAGCTACCATCACGATGCTGACCAAGAGGTAGTTCAAGAGAGCACCGTGGTCTCCAATGATTGGTGGACGTCGTAAGAAGCCGTAATCTCCTTTCGTCAAAAGGTTGACCAAGAAAATCAAGGCATTCATGCCAAAGGTGATCTTAACAATTCGTAGGCTGTCTTGTTTTTCAGATTGATAATGATCCTGTAGGTAAATCAAACTATTGGCAAACAAGGCCCAGTGACTAAAAATCAGATTGAGTACAGTGATATGGGGGAATGGGAAGGGATCAAAGGCTGGATAAACCAAGGCCGCAATGGATCCTAGAACTCCCAACAAGGCAAAATATTGCTTGATATAGGTCCCTCTCGGAGCAAAAAGGATCGCAAGCATGGCCAGGCGGCAATGATAAAATGGTAAATTATCAGTCAGAGGCATGTGGGCTAGAATATACCAAGCATTGATGGTCAAGACTTGAATCAATTGTGCCCAGTACCAAAAGCGTTGGTAGCTTTTTGACTGCGCATATTTGATGGAAAAGTAGCCAACCACCAACAAAGAAGCTGGCAGAATGAAATACCATAGCCCAAACTCAGGCGGGGCTGATTTTTGGTTCGTAAACAATAAATCCCAAAGTGTCATTTTTATATCCCTTTAATTTATAGATCGTTTTTAATCACAATACAAATCTCGTTTCCCATCATAAACCTCCCAAAGGAAATTCAATTGTTCTTCTGTATTGCGCTTGGTAGAAAGAGCAGGCATTTTCTCTCTCTCAAAAAATGCAAGATCGGAAATTTCCTGATTCTGTTGAAAACTTCCATCCAGCAATTCACATTCAAATACCAATTTCACATATTGGCGACTTTGCAATTGGTAGCGATTGGTATCAAATACTGCCAACAACCGATTGACACGTGCTACATAGCCCGTTTCTTCTTGGATTTCCTTTAAAATATTTTCTTTAGGAGAATAGCCAACCTCACCAAAACCACCTGGCAAAGCCCAGGTCTCTTCTCCCTGACCTTTCACCAGACAAAGTTTTCTATCTTTGACAATCCAAGTCCTAACATCAATTAAGGGGGTGTCATAATAGTTTGTCGGTCGAAACAAATCCGATAATTCTTGTGAATTCAGATCAGTCGTTTCTCTCACAAGATCCTGTAAAATAGCACGAATATCCTGGTAGCGCTCTTGATCAAATGGATCTTTTGAGAAGGCTAAGCCTGTATTGGTGATTGAAATCAAGCGCTGAATGTCCTTCAGTACATTATTACTTACCATTCTCCAATTCCTCTACTAATTTGGCTAGATTCATAGAATTGCTTCCCTTGATAAGGATTTGGTCTTGCTCTTTCAAGCTTTCCTTGACTTGTTTGACCATGTCCTCAAACTGATCTTCCTCAGCTGTCTTCTTGAAATAATAGACATGTCCGAGTGGGAACATCTGACTCGCTAACTGAGCCAATCCCGCAATGTCTTGGCCATAAAAAATAACCGTATCCAAAACATCTGGCGAGAGGCTGAGAATCATTTGGTTGTGCAGATCAATAGATTGCTCCCCTAGTTCTTTCATATCTGCCAGGACGGCTAATTTTCGACCATTTGGATTAGCAGGAATAGTCGAGAAAGTTTCTAAGATTAGGCGCATAGCCGTTGGGTTAGCATTGTAGACATCGGATAGGATATCCGCCCCATTACCTGCTTTCTTCCATTCTGTCCGGTTGCGTGTTAATTGCAAGGTTTCAAAACTATCACGAATCGCAGCCTCACTCACTCCTTCTTGCAGGGCAACATAAGCTGCGATCATAGCATTGGTCGCATTGTATTTTCCTGTTACCGGAAGATCAATCGCTTCTTCTAAGAAATTCGCTCGGAAGGTTAGGCTGTCCTTTCGTTCGATTAACTCGGTAATAAAAATCTCCTCATCTGGCCCAAAGCGAACCACTTTTTGTTTTTCAGGGAGGTAGGCATTGACGATCGGATCAGCTGGAACCACCAGAAGGCCACCTTCTGGCATGCCATCCGCAATCTGGAGTTTTCCTTTTGCGATCTCACTTCGATCTTTAAAGAATTCCAAATGGGCTTCTCCAATCAAGGTGACAATAGCAGCTTTTGGATGCGCCAGTTCTGACAAGAGATGGATATCTCCTAGATGGTCTTGCCCCATTTCAAGGACGAGTTTGTCCGTCCCTTCTGGCATATGCAAAACCGTATAAGGAAGACCAATTTCGTTATTATAGTTTCCTTGTGTTTTATAGGTCAGGTAGGTGGTGGACAAAAGCTGTGCCAACATATCTTTTGTGGTGGTTTTACCATTTGACCCCGTTACTGCAAAAACATCTACTTTTGTCTTTTGAAGATAGGCTGCAGCTAGTGTTTGAAAAGCGCTCAGCACATCTTCCACCAAAATATAAGGGTGGCCTTCTACCACTTTCTCTGAAAAAGTGGCTACGGCTCCATTTTCAAAAGCAGTCTCAATAAAGTCGTGACCATCACGCGCTCCCTTTAAAGGAACAAACAGGTCTCCAGGCCCAATCAAACGGCTGTCAAATTCCGGCTTGACGAGGGCCACATCTTCAAATAGGCTGATATCATTTTTTGCGTGTACTAGATGAGCAACTTCATGTAATGTGAGATTCATATCCGACTCCTCAGTTCTCCGTAGCGTCCTCAAAGATTTGGACGCTCCTATCAAATTCTTCTCATTATACCATATTCTAGACCACAAAAAAAGTGGCTGGGACAGAAGTCCTAGCCTCTTGATTGTTTTTGGATTGTCGAGCAAGACGCAGTAGTTGAGTGGGCTCTACTACGCTGATTTCATCAGCTTTTACAGCCCTACTCAACTGTGCGGAGGTGGGACGACGAAATCGAATTCTAACGAATTACCGATTTCTGTCCCACTCTCTCTTTTCTTACAACAAATGCGCTTCGTGTTTTTGGAAGACTTCTTTTCCAAGCTCTACTAACTTGGTGATCAAATCTGTATAGTTGAGTCCCATATTGTCCCAAAGCAGAGGATACATAGACCATTGGGTAAATCCAGGCATGGTATTGAGTTCGTTTAAGAAGATCTCTCCTTTATCGGTATAGAAGAAATCACAACGCGCTAAGCCCAGACCACCGATCGCACGAAAGGCTTTCTCTGCGTTGGTCCGCATGGTTTTCACAACCTCAGGGTCCAATTGAGCCGGAATCGCCATGGTAATTTTGTTGTCGATGTATTTGGCATCATAATCATAGAAGGCCACATCTTTCACAACTTCACCTGGCAAGGTGCTCTTCACATCATAGTTTCCAAGCAGTCCAACTTCAATCTCACGCGCATTGACCCCTTGTTCTACTAAAACACGGCTATCGTATTTAAAGGCTAATTCAAGAGCAGCCCGAAGCTCTGTTTGGTTTTCAGATTTTGAAATCCCTACACTAGAACCCATATTGGATGGTTTGGTAAAGACAGGATAAGAGAGAGTCGCTTCAATTGCAGCAATTTTCTCATCCACGTCATCGCCTTCCACTACAGCTACATAAGGAACTTGCGGAATTCCTGCAGACTCTAAGACCCGTTTGGTCGTGATCTTGTCCATCGCAACACTAGAAGCTAGGATACCACAGCCAACATAAGGCATCTTCAAGACTTCTAAGAAGCCTTGAATGGAACCATCTTCTCCCATCGGTCCATGAAGAACTGGAAAGACCACTGCTCCTTCCTTGTAAATCGCAGATGGAGCCACTTTTTTAGACCAGTCCACTGTCTCATTGGTCATCAATTTCTCATCATCCGCTGGTTTCTCTTCAAAAGCTTGCGTCTGGATGAAGTCTCCTGACTGCGTAATAAAGTAGGTTTGAACCGAAAATGCTTGGTAATCAATCGCGCGCATCACGCTTTCTGCTGAAAGAACAGATACTTCACGCTCTGCACTACGTCCACCATACAACAGGATTAAGTCTTGTTTACTCATAGTTTCTCCCTAATTGTTCCCTTGATTTCTTACTTGATAGTATACCACAATGATAGCCCTTTCGAAAGAACTTCTCTTATAATTCTGTCCGATTTTCAATCGCGCGAAGCAAGGTCACTTCGTCCGCATACTCGATATCGGCTCCAACTGCTAGCCCCCGTGCCAAACGGGTCACTTTGATCCCTGCTGGCTTGAGCACGCGCGAGATATACATAGATGTCGCTTCCCCATCTGCCGTCGCATTGGTCGCAACAATGACCTCTGTGACTGTTCCATCCATCAAGCGACTAATCAAACTCTTGAGATTGATGTCATCGGGTCCCACGCCATTCATGGGCGAGATCAAGCCATGCAAGACATGGTAGCGACCGTGGTACTCCTGGATATTTTCCATAGCAGATACATCCCTGCTATCTTCTACAACAAGAATGAGGGATGGATCCCGCGTTTCATCTCGACAAATCTCACAGGTTTCTTCATCGGTTAAATTGCCACAAATACTGCAATACCCTAGCTCACGCTTGGCATTCAGTAAGTTTTTGGCAAATTCATTGACATCATCATCTGACATACCAATGGTGTAAAAAGCCAGACGAGTCGCTGTTTTGATCCCAATTCCTGGCAACTTCGAATAGCTGTCAATTAATTTTGCAATAGGTGCTGGATAAAGCATAGTTTCCTTTCTAATTCATGGGGTGTTTCTGATTGTATAAGTTAATAATGTCACGCGTAATGGAATGACTGACCGTCGCTTGTAGATTGGTATTATGTGGAAAAACCACTGCTACCGCAATCTTTGGATTGTTTGACGGTGCATAAGCCACCACATTGGTATTAATGGCTTGTTTGCCTCCATCGACTGTGGTTTCAGCTGTACCGGTCTTTGCACTAATGGGCACACTAGCACCTCGACCCACAGTCTTTCCTGTCGTTAACCCACTCGTACCATTTGCAACTTGGTAGAACCCTTGCTTGATCAAAGCCATGTCCTCCGCTGAGATATGGACCTGATTGAGCTCCTTGGTTTCGATCGCTTTTTTCAACTGACCAAGCCCCCCTTGATCATTATTGTCATAGATGCCTTCAACAACATGAGGACTCACCCTCTTCCCATCATTCGCTACCGTTGCCGCATACTGGGCCAATTGCATCGGTGTATAGTTATCAAACTGACCAAAGGCATTGGTCAAATAATTGCCGACTGTGTAGTCTTTTGGAATAAAACCGGTCGATTCATTGGGAAGGTCAATCCCCGTTGATGTTCCAAGACCATATTCCGCAAAACTAGAGCGCAGTTTTTTCATAGCCGGTTCAACCTGATCCACTTGTAAGGTCATGTTTGGAGTGTAGGGTTGCCCCATCATCTTAAGGGCAATTTGGACCATATAGGTATTGGAAGAGTATTCCAATGCTTCCACCGCATTGATGGAACGACTACCGTATTGGGTAAACCAAGAATTGATAGGAGCGGATCCTGCAAAAACAACCGGCTGATCGGTCAGAACCTGGTTCCCTGAAATGACTCCATTTTCCCATCCCGAAGTCAAGGTCGCTCCTTTGACCACGGATCCTGGAACGAAGACGTTGGTCACTGTTCCTAAAGCATCTGCTGATAGATCTTGACTACCAGCCTGGTGTTTAATCCCTGCCATGGCAAGGACCTTCCCTGTATCAGGCTCCAGAGCTACGGCATAGACACCTTCGGAGTAGGTCGCATTTCCAGCTTGCAACTCTGCGCTAAAGGCGGAGCGAAGGATATCTTCCACTCCTTTTTGGAAATCCAAATCAATCGAGAGCTTGAGGTTTTCTCCTTTGGCCCCTTTTGAAACATCGACCACTTTCTCCATGTTGCCATTTTTATCTAGGAGAATTTCTTTTTCACTGCGTTTTCCTTGAAGGACATTTTCGTATTCTTTTTCGAGATAAGAGGTACCAACCCGGTCATTGAGAGCATAGCCTTTTTTGACATAGTCCTCAACCTCTTCTGCTGGAAGTCCCGCCTGCTCGGTTGATACATTTCCAATAATAGAAGCTAAAGGAGTATCCAAAACCTTGCGGTCCCAGCTAGTCGTGATGGCAATTCCCGGAAGGTCCTGACTATCCGCTGCGATGGTCGCAATCTGCTCAGCTCCTAGTGCCTGCGTCGTAATGATTCCCGTCGCAAAATTCTCCACCGCATTCATCTGGCTATAGAGATAAATAATCTTTTTCTCATCATCTGTATAGCCGAGTTTTGAAGGGTCGATACTATCCACTGCCGCTTGATAAATCTTGGCTTCCGGCAGTCGGTTGCCATCGGTATCAAATTTCTTTTTCTCAGGCAGGTGTTCCACGACCTCTTGGTAGACCTTGGTATTGGCTAGATAGTAATCCACTTCTTGCCGTTCGGTTACCTGAGGATTTTCTACGTCGACATACTGTAAGAGTTTCCCAGCTGTCTCTCGCATTTCTTGGGCCGTCATTTTGCGATCGCGCGTAAAAGTCAGGACCTGTTTGCCCACATTTTCCACCAAGGGCTTACCAGAAGCATCATAGATTTGCCCTCGCACACTCCCTTGTTTGACCGTCTTTTTCGTAGCTTTTGCCAATTTATCCGTATAGTAGGCTTGGTGAGTGATCTGCATATAGCCAAGTCGGGCAATCAGAACCAAAAAAAGAAGGCAAATCAAACTAAACAGCAGATAGAGTCTGCGTGTTATCGAATGATTCTCAAACTTCCGTATTTTCTTCTTCATGAAATGTTCTATCCTTCTTTTCTAATCAACACTTACCTTCCATTTTACTATTTTTCCAAGAGTATCTCAAGAAAAGGAAGGGACCTTTCCTGGAATTTTATGAAGAAAAAAGATTGGACCTGCTCGCCCAATCTTGAAATTAACACAAACTTTTTTACATGTACAACCTTATGTGAGGTGGTTGAAAAAATATTGATTTTTAATTTTTAAGCTTATTCAAGCATATGTCGAAACTTTCCGCCGTGAGAAAAGTTCCTGAAACACAATTGTTTCAGGAACTCGGGAGTTTTGAAACTTTAGGTTCAAAACTAAGTCATGGAACTTCGTAGAAGTTCGCTGACGTCCGTACTCACCTAAGGAAAGTTTTTAAGACTATTTTGTCTTCAATTTGAGATTGGACATGCTCGCCCAATCTTTTTTTCTAATAAGTCACAACATTGATTTTTCCTTTGTCATACTCAGCAATGAAAATATCCAAAACGTTGTCATAGCCTTCTTTTTCCAATTCAGCTAGCAACCACTCTTCACTTTTCCCAATTGTTTCCAAAATTTCAAGCTGAACCACACCATCCGTAATGATTGGGTATTTAGGATTTTCATCCCCCGCACGGACAACGATCATTTGACCGTTTTGTTCAATGACAGCTCGTTTCACTCCCTTTAATTGGAAAATTCCTTGTGAACGCAATTTCAAGGCAACGTCTGAAGCAGAAAGTCCCTTGGATCGACAAGCTTCCGGATCAAGCTTCCCATTTTTGATAATGACAGTTGGTTTGCCATCGATCAAGTGCTTCATAAAACGGACATTGGTATTGAGCCATTTTAAGAGTAAGATCAAAATAGTCCACATCAAGAGAATCACAATGTATTGAAGAATGGTAATGGAGCTATTGTAGATGACCCCACCAATAATTCCCCCAAGAACAAAGTTCTGTATCTGGTCTACTGCAGAACTTGGTGCTAAGTTTCCTTTCCCGGTCACATTGATTACAAATACCAAGGAAATCAAGCCGATAGCTAATTTAATCAAAATGGCTAAAAAATCTACTGTCATTTGTTCACCTCCACAAGTTCCACGTCTGTTTTATACAGATCCATCTTTTCTAATAGGTAGCTATCTGGGTCAGAGCCTTCGATAGCTCGGTAATAAACCTCTCCAACCTTCAGGATCGCCCCATCTGTGGCTGCTGAAGTATTGACATAGACATCTTCTTTTTTGACATCCAACTCCTTTGAGATGACCTCAATAAAATGGAGTGAGCGTTGGAACTGATCATTATTACTTTGGCTATTTTGGAAATTGCTGATACTGATCAAGACCACTGCCACCAGAGTTAAAATGGAGATAATAGATAATTCGCGGAATTTGCTATCGTGCTTCTCCCGATAGGCTTTCACCGCAAAAAAACCAGTCAGTAGAATGAGCAAACCAGAGATCACAATGGTCACCCAATTTTGCTGACTGATCTGACTCAATACATAGTCATAAGAGTAAAATTTCATAATGAACTCCCTTTCTCCAAATGAATTCAATCTATTATAATAGATTTCAGGGGAGAATTCAAGGCATTCTAATCAGAAAAAAATATATTTTTTGTTATAATAAAATTATCTATCATGTCAAGAAAAGGAAATACAATGAAACTCATTTCATGGAATATCGACTCGCTTAATGCTGCATTAACTAGTGATTCAGCACGCGCCAAACTCTCTCAAGAAGTCCTCCAAACCTTGGTTTCTGAGGATGCGGATATCATTGCCATTCAAGAAACCAAGTTATCCGCCAAAGGTCCTACTAAAAAACACCTCGAAATCCTTGAGGAGCTCTTCCCTGGCTACGAAAACACCTGGCGCTCTTCTCAAGAACCGGCTCGTAAAGGCTACGCTGGAACCATGTTCCTCTATAAAAAAGAGCTCACACCAGTTGTGACTTTCCCAGAAATCGGAGCTCCTTCGACCATGGACTTGGAAGGTCGGATCATTACTTTGGAATTTGATGAATTTTTCGTGACTCAGGTCTACACACCTAACGCTGGTGATGGACTCAAACGTTTGGAAGAACGTCAAATTTGGGACGTTAAGTATGCTGAATATTTGGCTGAATTAGACAAAGAAAAAACCGTCCTTGCAACTGGGGACTACAACGTTGCCCACAAGGAAATTGACCTTGCCAACCCAGCCAGCAACCGCCGTTCACCAGGATTCACAGACGAAGAACGTGAAGGATTTACAAATCTTTTGGCCAAAGGATTTACAGATACCTTTCGTCACCTACATGGTGATGTTCCTGAGCGCTATACTTGGTGGGCACAACGAAGTAAAACCTCAAAAATCAACAATACGGGCTGGAGAATCGACTATTGGTTAACCTCAAACCGCATTGCTGACAAGGTCACTAAATCAGATATGATTGACTCAGGCGCTCGTCAAGATCATACACCAATTGTATTAGAAATTGATTTGTAAGGATGGTCTTTATGAATTTCAATGCAGTGATTCCTGAGTTTATTGTATCGAATTTAGAGCAGTCCCGTTCCTTCTACTGTGATTTACTGGGTTTTACCATCGAATACGGGCGACCAGAAGAGAACTTCCTCTTTCTTTCTCTTGAAGAGTGCCAGCTAATGATAGAGGAGGGGAGTAAGGAGGAACTAGCTGAACTGACCTACCCCTTTGGTCGTGGAGTTAATATCTTCTTCGGCATAAAAGATGTCCCTAGACTCTATCAAAAAGTAATCGAGTCTAACTATCCTATTCATCGTCCTTTGACCAAAAGAAAATTTCGTGTTGGTGAACAATATATCTATCCCCATGAATTTGCAGTTCTAGATCCAGATGGCTATTTTTTAAGATTTAGTGAATAAGAAAAAGGAGGTTGTTGGCCTCTTTTTCAGTAAGTAAATATAAATTGACAGACCTGTAAATCCAGTGACAGAAACCTTTGCTAAAGCCTATGAAATCAGCATGTCAAAGAACTTTGATAGCCATTTTTTGTATAATTGAGTAGAATGAAATCAGAAAGCGAGGAAATCTTATGCAAGTCGGAAAGCAGATCCAGCACTATCGTAAAGAGAAAAATTTATCTCAAGATGATTTGGCTGAAATCATCTTTGTCAGCCGTCAATCCATTTCCAACTGGGAACGCGGAGCAACCTACCCTGATATTCAAAACCTGCTTTTACTGAGCAAGGTCTTTGAAGTGTCATTGGACCAACTCATAAAAGGAGATGTGGAAACCATGAAACAAATTATTCACGACCAAGAATTTATGCGCTATCAAAAAGATGGAGTGGTTTTTACCATTTTACTAATTGGAAGTCCTATAATAATGATTCCTCTAATTCTTTATTTGGATTGGTTTGGTATCGCTATTAGTTGCTTGATTTTTGCTATCACTATGTTCTACGCCCTACGCATTGAGAAATTCAAGAAAAAGCATAATCTTCGTACCTATCGCCAGATTGTCGCCTATGATCAAGGACGCAGCCTGAGCGAGATTGAAGAAGCCGAGGAAAGGGGCAAGGCTCCTTACCAAAATATTATCCTTCCTGTTCTATTTTGCCTTGGAATTGGAGCTATTGCTCTGTTGTTTTCTTGGCTCTTACTGACTTTCTTCCCTATCAAATAAAAGCGAAGTCATCAGACCTCGCTTTTCAAATGTCTTTAAAGTTATAGAGTTGCGGATAGTGATCACACTCAGAATTTTTGAGATGTAACTTCCTACTCATGCTTTCCTATATCCTCACCTGTCTATCTTCAGACCGTTGGCCTGTGACAAACATGGTGAAGGTTGCCTTGCAGACATTTCGGCCATCTTGGTTGGTGATATCTACATCGACGACACAGGTTGTACGACCTTGATGGACACATTCCCCCCTGATGGTTAGGACATCCCCTAGATTTCCAGCTTTCCAATAGTTGATAGAAGACTGGAGCGTCCCACCTCCGCACAGTTGAGTAGGGCTGTAAAAGCTGATGAAAGCAGCGTAGTAGAGACCACTCAACCACTGCGTCTTGCTCGACAATCCAGAAACAATTGAGAGGCTAGGACTTTTGTCCCAGCCTCGACTTTTTTTATCCTCATTGATGGAACAATGATTGATTTTTTTATTTTTTCTTTTCGATGTGATCTTTAAGATCTTCTTGAGCTTTTTTATTGGATTCTGCTTTTTTCTTCAACCATTCTTCTTTGGCCTTGTTAAAGTCTTTTGTGGTGACAACATCTTTGGACATTTCAAGGTATTTGTAGAAGGTTCCTGTTCCTTTTGTACCAACCCATGAAGCAGCACGGCTGTATGGTACGGTCCGTTGAAGCATTGGAGCACCACCATTTGAAACAGTTGGAAGCGTAATCGAGCTATCTGTCAACCATGCTTGCGCTGCTGCATATTTTTCATAGCGTTTTGCTTGATCCAACAATTCAGCATCGGCATCTTTCAACATGTTAGCGTATTGATCCAAACCAACTGTTGCAATGGCTGGATTATTTGAACCTGCATCAATACCAAGATAGTAGAAGACAGAACCATTTACTGGGCTGATACTTTCGAGGTAAGTCGATGGGTCTTGGTAGTCAGGAGCCCAACCACCGCCTGAGATATCGTAATCTCTCGCAGCAGCAGTATCGCTGAAGTAGGTGATATTTTGGAAATCATCATCCGAAACCTTTTGAAGGTCTACAACGACATTGTCTGCACCAAGCGCTGACTCTACAGATTGTTTGAAGGAGCTAGCTTGTTGGACCATGCTGTTGTCCACTTGGCTGACAATGTAGTCCAAATGAATTGGGAATTGAACGCCTTGTTTTTGCAATTCAGCTTTGGCTTTCGCAAATGAAGCTTTGGCTTTTTCTGGGTTGTAAAGGCTAGTTTGACCATCGGCCAGGCTCACACCCTTCCATTGATCCCCATAGGTAACCAATTGTTTTTCAACGACCTTACCAAAATCTTCTCCATTGACTTGGACATAAGTTGGTGGTACCAAGGTGCTACGAAGGGTATTTTCAGCCGCATCAGATCCAGATACTTGTGCCGCATATGATTTGCGGTCAAAGCCAAAGTTCACCGCTTGACGGAAGTCCTTGTTCAAGATTGCTTTCTTGGTAGAAGCTTTTTGTTCATCCGTTGTTTTGGCAGTGTGGTCATACTTTTGACGGTCCAAGTTGAATCCAAGATAGTAGGATGTTCCTAATTGCAAACCGTAGACAATGTTGTCGCCAAAGTTTTTCTTGACACTCTTATAAGTCGAACTGTTTGGCATAACAGATGCAAAGGAATATTGACCTTTTTCAAAGTTCTTAATGATAGAATCTGGGTTTGATCCATCGTTAAAGGTCAATTTGACATTGTCGATATGAACATTTTTCGCATCGTAATAATCTTTGTTCTTGACTAATTCAATTTCAGATTTTGAAGTCAAAGATTTCAAGTAGAACGGACCATTGTATAAGATGCTGCTAGGTTTCAAAGAACCAAAATCTTTTCCTTGAGATTTCAAGAAATCCGCATTGACTGGGAAAAGAACACCTGAGGTTGTTTTTGAGTTCCAGAAGCTTTCTGGACGAACCAAAGTATATTGGATGGTGTGGTCATCTAAAGCTTTCACTCCAACCGTGTTAAAGTCTTTGGTTTCCCCTTTTACGTAGGCATCCAAACCTTTGATCGAATTTTGAATCAAGAAGAGACCTTCTGATTTAGACTCAACCGCGTGTTTGATCCCTGTAACAAAGTCTTGAGCCGTTACAGCACCATATTCTTCTCCTTCACTCGTATACCATTTGGCATCCTTACGAAGTTTGTAAGTATAGGTTAATCCATCTTCAGAGACAGTCCAATCTTCTGCTAGACTTGGCACAAAGTTTCCGTATCGGTCGTTTTCAAGAAGACCATCTACAAGGTTACTTGTGACATCTGAAGTTGTTGTACGAGTTGCAGCGATGTAATCCAAGGTATTTGGATCTGCTGAATAGACGAATGAGTAAGTTGCTTGATTGCTACTACCACCGCCACACGCTGCTAAGAAAAAGGCACCTGCAACAGAAACTCCTGCAAGAGCTAACAGTTTTTTTGCTTTCATCACTATCTCCTTATGTTAGATTTTCTACCATTATACACTATTTCTTAAAAAAAACCAAATTTATTTTAAAAAAGTTCGTTTTTTCTGAATGAATATAATAAGATATAAAGAAAAAGCATCTTGAAATCGACCTCAAAGAAGCCGGATAGGGGAGTCTAGGCACCTACCACCAGATCCAACAAAGATATCACCTTTCAATCCTTTTAATAAATATACGTTTCATCACAAAAAAGAACCTCTGCACTTTCGAGCAGAGGAACTGATTCCTAATCAAAATGATAGAGTTGTGGGTACTGGTCACATTCAGGATTTTTAGGATGGCAGATAGCCCGCCCAAAATAAATCATGGCTTGATGGGCAGCTAGCCATTCGCTCTTTGGCAGAACATCCATGACCCGCTTTTCAACTTCCAATGGCGTCGCTGATTTCTTGACAATATCATGGTGCTTGCAGATCCGCTCCACATGGGTATCGACAGCAAAAGCTGGAATCCCAAAGCCTACACTCATGACCACATTGGCTGTCTTGCGTCCTACTCCTGCTAGACTTTCTAACTCTTCACGAGTCTGAGGCACCTGCCCATCAAAGTTGTCTAGCAATTGTTGGGCACATTTTTTGAGAAATTTGGCCTTATTTCGATAGAGACCTAATTTAGAAATATGCTTGGCGATAGCTGCTTCACTGCCTGCTGCCATGGCTTGTGGGGTTGGAAAAGCCGCAAACAAACCTGGTGTCGCTTTATTAACAGCCGCATCAGTCGTCTGAGCAGAGAGCATGACTGCTACTAGTAATTCAAAATGATTACGAAAATCCAGACTTGGCTTGGCATCTGGAAAGAGGGCGATAATTTCTTCAATCACATGGCGTGCCCGTTTCTTTGATAAAACCATATTCTCTCCTTTACATTACTAGTCTTTATTATAGCATGAAAGTCCCCTATTTCTGAAAGATTCGGCTTCAGAAAAGGACTCGTCCTTGGACAAGCCTTTTTCGATCAGTCTATAAAATGAGTATGCTTGGTAACCCATTGAGTGACCTTGATATTTAACCAGAACACATAGATTCCAAATGTAATGATGGTAAAGAACCACCATTTGATCCAATTTCCAAATAACTGCATGGCTGTGCCGTCAAAGTACTGACGACGACCATCAATCACGGTATGCTTGATCTTCCAGTTATACAGTATGCACATGCCCCAAGGAGCACAAATACCGAGAGTAAATACTGTAATGAAGGTTGCTAATAAAACATGGCCAATATAGGAAAATAGGCCTCCATCAAAATACGATTCACGATACATGTTCCATCTCCCTATCTTTTTTTACACCAATCTCTTCAAGAAGGTAATCAGGGTTTGAGCAGAGCGTTCGCCAGCCTCAACGATAAATTCATCAAAAGAAATATTGGCTGCGTGATCGGCCGTATCACTCATAGCCCGAATAACCATGAAGGGACGGCCAGCTGCATGAGCGGCCTGAGCAATGGCTGCCCCTTCCATCTCAACTGCCAAGACTTCTGGGAAATGCTCCCGAATCGTTGCGACTTTTTCTTCACTCGCGATAAAGCTATCTCCTGTTGTAATCAAGCCCACATGCGTGGTTGCAGCTTCTTCTTCCAGAACTTTTTTCATTTCTGATACAAAATAGCGACTGGATTCAAAGTAGAGCGGTTGGCCTGCCATTTGACCGTACTTGTAGCCAAAGGCTGTTACATCCACATCATGATAGGCCAATTTGTCGGCAAGGACGATATCCCCAACAGCCATTCCCGGTGCAACAGCACCTGCAGAACCCGTATTGATAATGGCTTCCACCTTAAAATCGTTGGCCAATACTGCTACACTCATAGCAGACATGACTTTCCCGATACCACTCTCAACCAAGACGACCTCATGGCGACCAATCGATCCTGTATGGTAGACTTTTCCAAGGCGGAGGTGTTTCTCTCCGTTCTGCAAAGCTTCCACTAAGATTTTTAACTCTTGTGGCATGGCCGCAATGATTCCAATTTTCATGTTTTTCTCTCCTTATAACGACCTTACAGTCGCCAAATAGCAATGATCAAGGCAATGAGGAGTACAATGATCCAGAACAAAATCTTATTGAGTTTGGATTGGACCACACTTTGCTTTTGTTCCTCAATGCGACGACTCTTTGTCACTGTGGGCTCTACTTGGATCTGCACAGTATCCTGAGAATAACGCTCTTGCGGACGCTCCATACGACTCTCTCTCATAGGACGTTCATAGCCAAATCCTCTGTGGTCTGTCCGAATAATTTTCGTCTCTTCAGCATCGACCATTTTAGGACCGGTGATGTCCTCACCTCGCCTTGCTCGTTCAATCATTTCATCGGTTAATAAAGGTTTTCCCATCGGATCCTCCTCTATTTATTGATTAAGTCCCAATATTGGATAGCCATGATAGTCTTGGCATCACAGATTTCGCCAGCTTGGATCAAGTCTTTAGCCTCCTTCAAGGTCACTTCTAATAACTCTAAGGTCTCATCCGCATCTTGTGGACGTGGATTTTCCACCTTTTCCAAGTTGGTCGCACCATAAAGTTTGATCCGCTCATTACAAAATCCAATTGCAGAATAAAAATCATACAATAACTCTAGATCCGCTGTGTAGCCAATTTCTTCTTCCAATTCGCGTAGAGCAGCCGCTTTAGGATCTGCATTTTCTCCCTTTTCTAACTTCCCTGCTGGAATCTCCACTGAAGTCCGTTCAATCGCCTTGCGGTACTGCTTGACCAAGATCGTTTTCCCATCTTCTGTGATCGGCAAAATCGCTACTGCTCCGTTATGGAAGATTAAATCACGCTGCGCTTGGCCTTTTCCAGCGGGTAGTTCTACTTGATCAGTGACCACTTGGAAAATCGGTCCCTGATAAATCTCCTTGCGCTCAATGGTTTTTTCTTCAAATTGCATGAGAATCTCCTATTTATTTTTAGGATGGTGTGGCAAGTGAAGGGCATACTCTTCTTTATTCACTTGACGGCCACGACCAATCGCAATCGCATCAGCTGGTACATCCTTGGTAATGGTTGATCCAGCACCGACTAAGGAATTGTCGCCTAATTCAACTGGCGCAATAATCGTCGAATTGGAGCCGACAAAGACATTGTTTCCAATCGTCGTTTTAAACTTGTGTTGGCCATCATAATTCACCGTGATAGTTCCTGCACCAAAATTGACGTTGCTACCGACTTGGCAGTTACCAATGTAAGTCAAATGACCAGCTTTGGTATTTTCGCCAATAGACGAACCTTTGACTTCGACAAAGTTTCCAATATGGACATCTTTGGCGAGGCTAGAACCTGGGCGAATATGCGCATATGGTCCTACCGTTACACCATCGGCTACCGTGCTCTCTTCAATCATGGAGTTGGTAATAACGGCACCTGACCCAATTTCACTATCCACAATATAGGTTCCATTGGTTAAAACTGTCTCAGCCCCAATTTTTGTGTGACCTTTTAGGGTAACATTGGCTTCGATTTGCACTTCTGGTGCGATCTCAACATCGACATCGATATAGGCCGCATCTGGATTGACAAAGCTCACCCCATTAACCATGTGGGCTTTGTTAATGCGACGACGCATGATGCCTTCTGCTGTTGCAAGGGCCACGCGGTCGTTAACCCCGAGACTTTCATCAAAATCTTTGAGCGTATAGGCCCCAACTTTTTCACCAGCTTCACGGAAAATACCGATGACATCCGTGATATAGTATTCACCTTGGGCATTGTTGGTATTGATATTTTTCAATGCTTCAAAGAGGCGCGCATTGTCAAAGATATAAGTCCCTGTATTGATTTCTTTAATTTGTTTTTCAAAATCTGTCGCATCTTTTTGCTCAACAATTCGAAGCACTTCCGCATTATCATTGCGGACAATCCGACCATAGCCAAATGGATTGGCTGCTTCTGCTGTCAGAATCGTTGCTACATTCTTGTGGTTGATATGAAAGTCAATCAAGTGTTTGAGGCTTTCACCCGTAATCAAAGGAGTATCCCCTGCAATGACAAGGGTATGGCCTTCAAGACCTTCCAAGACTGGCTCCGCCATCATAACCGCATGACCAGTTCCTAACTGCTCCGTTTGCTTAACAAATTCTGTTTGTCCAGCTAATACTTGCTCCACCAATTCCGCCTTGTGGCCGACCACTGTAACAGTCTTCTCAGGTGAGATGGCTCCAACACTACGGAAGACATGCTCCAACATAGAGATCCCAGCAACCTTGTGAAGAACCTTAGGCAGATCTGATTTCATACGGGTACCTTTCCCCGCTGCTAAAATAATGGCATAATTTGGCATAACATTTCTCTTTTCTGTACAATATCGCTTACATTATACCATTTTTTAGCCCTTTTGGAAAATAAGGCCCAGATCAAAAAACTCTCCTAGAAGGAGAGTTAGATTAAGATCATATCTTCGTTGAGACTTTCCTTAGGTGAGTACGGACATTAGGTGAAATTATCCAGTGGATGATTTCAGCAATCCAGGAAGTTCCATGATTTAGTTTTGAACCTAAAGTTTCAAAACTCCCGAGCGCTTGAAACTTTAGGTTTCAAGCACTTTTCTCACAGCGGAAAGTCTCAAAAAATCTTTTAATAGTTCTAAGAACTGGGCAGTATTTTTAGCTTGACACAATCACTAGCTATTTTTTAATAGAAAACAGTTATTCTCTTTTCTGATTTTCTAAAAGAAAAAAGTGTTCTATAATGGATAAACCTTGCGAAATTCTTCTAAAACCACCTTGCTATCAGGTGTAAAAGTTAGTCCCGCTTCTCCTAAGCAGTCTTTGAAAAAGTCTTCATGAACCTGACGCCAATAAGCTAGAGATTTGTCTCCTTCACCTTCCTTATAGGCATGGTCAGCTGACACTTGATGGAAAGGCTGAACAGAAACCTTTGTAATTTCGACAATGCAGACAGCTTGATCCTTACTGTCTAAAACAACATCAAAGGTCCCTTCTTGTGGAAGGGGTTCGTCCTCTACTGCGTAGAGGTCATGAGCTGAGGCTGTTGCTGTTTTTTCGCCTTTAAAGACCAGTTCCGCTAAAAGGTCTGGGTCCACTCCAAAGGCCCAGGCATCTATCTCATCTCCAATAGAGGGATTGATTTGCTTGTAGGCATTCCACATTTCTTGAGGTGTCATAGGTTCTCCTTTTTTTCTTTTACCTTCCAATTTCTATAGCTTGTCAGTTCTAATTCTGGAAATCCTCCTAACTCTGCCTTCACCTTCAATACTAAAGGAGAAGCATTGTCGGCAGTAATGTCTTCCACATTCAACCAAATGGCATTGGCTGAATCATTAGTCCCATCAAGAACCTCCTGAGGAAGGGATTGTTGAGAGCTCTCGAAATCGAGTACGATATCATAAAAGGCCATGATATGGTGTACGGCGAAGTCTTGCCCTTCTTCTTGAACCATCACATCGTAAATTCTAGGATTTGAATAACTGCTAAGAGAATATCCTGTCTCTTCCAGAACTTCTCTCTTGAGGGTTTCTGTCAGTCCCTCACCTGGTTCTTGACTACCACCAGGTAAATCAAAACGATGCTGATAAGGTCCTCTCGTTTTCTCAATGCAGAGCAGTTTCCCTTCTTGAACACAGACTCCGTAAACGCCAAAGTGATTTTTGATTTCCATCAAATCCTCCTACTTTCATTTAAATCTCAGTCGATAGTGAAATCAGTATAGATATTCTTTTTGCAACACCATCTCTGATTGCCACTAATCATTTCTTCTCTATTGATTTAATACTTTTTCAATATCTATTTTAGTAATTTTTTAGATACCAAAAATCCTGCAAAAACTGAAGTGAGAATCCCTATTAATACTGGGAACAACAATCTGATAAGTTCAATATCTAGTGGTAATCCACTCAAAAAGATGATCAAATAAGAAATAGCAATTCCTATCACCAATCCCGCGCTTGTACCTCGTACTCCCATCATAAAGCTTTCAAATAAATATATTCTTTTTATCTGTCGATCAGATGCACCGATGATTTTAAAAGTTGCGATCTGTTTATGATTCTCCTGAATGGTAATGGCTAGAATATTGATGATATTAATAATTGCTACAATAGAGATAAGAACTATGATTAAGAGGATAAAAAGGTCGATGTAGGAAAACCATCTGGATAGCATATTGATAACATCCTGTTGTGTTGCTACAACAACATCTAATCCTGTTCCTGATAAAGATTGTTTCAAATTTTCATTTTTTAAAACAGTCTTTTCTATCTTGTTTGCTACTTCATTTAAATCGGTTCCATTTTTACAGTAGCATTCAGATAGTAATACTTATTTGATGAAACGCTACTACTTTTTACATTGATTGCCATCATTTGATTTATTTCTGTTGGCAAGGTAGAAAATAACTGCGCTACTTGCTTGTCTATAATGCCAGAAATTACAAACTTTTCATAATGATTATCAATCTTAATAGTCACCGTATCTCCGACATTCATTGATGTAGCCTTGTGTACGGAATCTCCGATTAATATTTCATTGTCCTTCTCTGGAAATTTCCCTTCAGCAATTCTAATATTCAGGTTTTTTAAATACTTTTCTTCTAGACAATGGATAGTATTGGAAACCGATGTCTTACCATTTTGGAATTTGATATCATCCGTAAATAATAGTTTTACACCAGTAATATTTTTTACTTCATCTATTTTTTTAACTCGATTAATATCATCACTAGAAAATAAAGGTAAAGCTTTATAATTCAGAGAATTTTCTTTATTACCAAAGGCAACAGTAACAACATTTTTATTTGCTACAGTCATTTCTTTAATCATTTTATTATAGAAAGAATTAGAAATGAGCATCACTAAAACAATTAGTAAAACAGAGATCGCTATTGACAGTCGAACTAATCTATATCTTCGTTTGTTAACTTCTAAATCTCTTTTAGCAATGAATAATATGGAATGATTCATTTTATCATCTCCTTACGTACTCAATTTTGCCATCTACAACTGTGCAAATAGACTGCATACTATTCGCCACTTTATCACTATGAGTTACTGTTATAATCGTGATACCTAACTCCTCATTGATCCGCTTCAACAATTCTATTATATTTTGTTCGTTATCAGCGTCTAAATTACCAGTAGGTTCATCCGCTATCAATATTTCTGGATTGTTAATAAGAGCTCTTGCCAAAGCAACTCTTTGTTTTTCACCTCCACTAATCTTATCAATACTCTTACTTAATATTTCCTTTGAAAGGCCTAGAGTGTTACAAATTTCGTTAATGTTATTCTCTCCATTTTCAAAAAAATATCTTGGAAGTAGAATATTCTCTTTCACCGTGAAACCTGAAATCAAATTAAAGTTTTGGAAGACACAGCCAATATTCCTACGCCTTACCTTACTCAAATTTTTCATATCTAAAATGGAACTACCACAGACTAAGATATCCCCCTCATTTAAACTGGTAATCCCTAATATTACTTTAACAAGAGTAGTTTTTCCTAATCCAGAACGGCCAATTATTGCAGTCGTGCTACCTTTTTAAAATTCAAAATTACAATTTTTGAAAATATATCTGACATTCGATCCATCACTAAAACATTTAGTAACATTCACTAATTTAATCATGACTTCACCTTCATTCCACAATAACTTAGCAAATCAATTGTACTATTCGTTTCTTCTAAAACAATCTCTTAAGGTTTCAGGTAGAGCCCATTCAAAAAGTTCTTCTGAACTTACCCTCAGTTATCTTCATAATTGTTATTATCCCTGTCTTTTTTGGTGAAAAAGGCTAGATCTCCATCGTGACCAATCATAAAGAAATCTGATTCATCCTGATCACTCTGGTAGGTTTAATTTCGTTCAGTAAGATCTTCTTTAGCATAGAGGTAAATACCTGTCTCACCACTGTCCTAACTTAATTGTTCACCTAGGTTTGATCCTCTTTTCAGTAAGGAAAAAACAATTACATTTCTTAGCAAGATTTCAACTCTTGCTTTTTCATCCTCCTACTTCAAACTCCAACCACCATCAATCGTCAGGATTTGTCCTTGCATGGCAGATGCCTTTCCGCTAGCCAAAAAGAAGCTGACTTCTGCCACTTCCTCTGGCTCAATCCAGCGTTTGATCGGTGTTTCATTTGCTACCCAGTCTGCCAGACCACCTGGTTCAAAGTCCGCTGCGGTCATGCCTGTTTTGACAGCACCTGGCGCGATGCCAAAGACCTGAATCCCAGCTTCTGCATAATCCAGGGCCAACTGCTTGGTAAAGCCCGCTAGAGCATGCTTAGACGAGGTATAAGCGTGACCGCCTCCTCCTGCCAGGCTAGAAGCAATGGAGCACATATTGATGATGATACCTTTTTTATTCTCCAACATTTGAGTCAGATAATGCCGCGTCAGCTCTACCGGAGTCACATAATTGATCTCAAAGATCTCCTGAATATCCTGAACGCTTTGTTCCAGAAGCGGTTTGTAATCATCCAAAACTCCGGCTGTATTGCACAAAATCTCCACCTGAGGACACCAATCAAAAATCGGCGCCAAATCCAGGGTCAAGTCCCGCTGCAAGAAGTGAAAATCACCCGTCAACTGGGGATCCACTCCCTGGTCCACTCCATAGACCTGGTAGCCCTTCTCTAGAAAGAGGCGAGCTTGAGCCAGACCAATCCCGGAACTCACACCTGTAATCAAGACCCCTTTATTCATGGACTTCCACCCAATCTGTCGCTAAGACATCACAAGGAGTTGGACTCCACATGGAGAAACCTTCACCCTCACCAGAGACGTTGATGAGGAAATAAGGCGTCACTTCTAGAGCCACCCCATTTTGCTCAATGGTATCAAACAATTGGACATAGTTTTCTGCTCCGCCCCAACCCGTTCGTACATATTTTTTCTTAGCCTTTAAGCCTGGTAAAATCTCTTCAAATGTCATTTTTTTCTCCTTTGTTATCTAGTTAACTTTCTCCCTTTATTATACCAAAAAAAGAGCTTTCTCTATGTAAAAAGCCAGAGTTCTTCTACTCTAGCTTTCATGTTTTATTGATTTTCTTCTGAATGGCGATAGCCATAACCGAAATAAATTCCGACCCCGATCAAGAGAGCAACTCCAAAGGCCAGCCAGGTCGATAGAGAATACTGGGTCATAAAGGACACACAGACCACAATCGATAGAATTGGCAAGACCGGAACCAAAGGCGTTTTAAATTCACCAGGTCCAGGAGCACCGTGTTCCTTGCGCAATTTCAAGAGGGCAAAGGCCAACATAACCAGGTAAGCCAAGGTACAGATATTTAAAAAGGAAGCGATACTAGCTAGCGGAAAAACTCCACCAGCAATGGCAGCCATTACTCCAGCGACCAGGGTCGCATTTTTTGGGATTCTGGTTTTAGGATCGAGCTGTTTCATCGCTTTTGGCAAAAGGCCATCTCGCGCCAAACTGTAAATCATCCGTGAGAGGGCAAAAGTCATAGAAATGCAGACGGTAATCAGGGTCAAAATAGCGACCAACGATACATAATTCCCTGCCCAGCTAGCTCCTACCTGACGGAGGGCAAAGGCAACCGCATCCTCTACATTTAAGTTCTTAAAAGGAACCATGCCGGTCAAAACCAGGGTAACCAAGATATAAAGAACCGTTGTGATCAAAAGACTAAGGACAATGCCGCGAGGAACGTTCTTTTGTGGTTCCTTGATTTCATCGACCGCCATTGAAATGGACTCAAAACCAAGAAAGGCAAAGAACATGAGCGAAGCGCCAGCCATAATCCCTGTTTGACCACCATAAATTTCGCCAAAGCCATAAGGGGCAAAGTTTCCCCAGTTGCCAGGGTTTAGGTGAAAAATCCCGACAAGAATAAACAAGGTAAGAGCTGAGAACTTGAGTAAGACCAGCAAGGAATTGAAGCGTAAGACGGCTTTTGCATTCATAAGGACCAAGGCTGTGACGAGGACCATGACCAAAATAGGTAAGAGATCCACATAAGTTCCCGCAGCTGGATCAAAAGTCCCATTTAAAGCCGTCGGCAGACGCCAGCCAAGATTGGCCAACAATCCCTTGAAATAAGCAGCCCAACCTGAGGCCACACCTGATACGGCTGTCATGAATTCCATCACGGTCAACCAACCTGCAATCCAGGCTGGAAACTCTCCAAAGATGGCATAGAGGTAGCTATAGGCTCCACCAGTTGAAGGAATGCGGGATGCAAATTCTGCAAAGAAGAGGGCAGATAAGCCGACGCAAAAAGCCGCAATCACAATTGAAATGATCAAGGCTGGACCAGCTAAATTCGCCGCTGCAGTCCCCGTAATCGTGAAGATCCCTGTCCCCACCATGGCACCGATTCCTAAAATAATCAAATCCCACAACCGTAAATAGCGGTTTAACCCTGGGTGAACCTGTCCCCAAGCCTTTTTTCGAAATAGATTCATGTATATTCTCCCATCTAATGAGTTTATTCTATCATACTTGGATAAGAAAGAGAGTGAGACAGAAATCGGTAATTTGTTAGAATTCGATTTCGTCGTCCCACCTCCGCACAGTTGAGTAGGGCATCTTTGGAACTTGAAAAGCGAACAACTACTTAGGAAACTTGCTTAGCAAGTCCTATCTACCACCTCAAAGCAGTGCTTTGAGCACTCAACCACTGCGTCTTGCTCGACAATCCAAAAATAGTTGAGAGGCTAGGACTTTTGTCCCAGCCCCCCCTTTTCTTACTATTTATCACTTTCCGTCCTATTCTTTTTCAAAGCACGAATCGTAAACCAATAATAAATAACCAACCCAAAGACGATGATCACTGTGGGCAGAAGAACCGTCATACCAAGATTCTGAACTCCTTGTGCCAAGGTCCAGCGATGTAAGAATCCAACCACTAAAAAGGCGACGATAGGAAAGATGAAAGCTCGTCCAAACTCTTCTTTCCATTGCCAAAGAATGAGAGCCCCGCTAGCCCCTGTCATGAGAAGAGTATCCCAAGGACTAGGGACTACAAACCAAGCAAGAGCTGGCAAGAAGCGGACTCCCACTATTTCACCGACAAAATAGAATCCTAGAACTAGAACAAATGCTACATAAATTGCTTTTTTCGTTTTTTCCTCCGCAAAAATGAGACGACGAAGGAGATAGAATAGTAGCCTAATTGCTAGGAGCCCTAAAATACCATCCATTAGATAGACGAGTGGTTTAATAACCAGGACTGCTTGCGAAGCAAAATCACTTAAGAGGCGATAGAAAATCACAATTCCCGAGATGATAGCCCCATATTTCAAAACAGATCGCGTCGATTCTTTGGGCATATTTTCGATGATTTGGTCTGCCATTTCCTTTGGATCGAGACCAAAATAGTCCTTTGCTGTCAAGCCATCCGCTTCTGCTTGCGAAAAGTCTAGTGCTAAATTATAGACCTGCCCTCTCAAAGCCTTCTCCTCATATAAGAAACCGGCGAAATTGAAATAATCCCATAGATCTTGGAAATAAGCTTGGTCCTCCTGGCTAAAGGTTTGAACCAAAACCTGCGTTTCTTCATAATAAATAACTGATGTCATCTTTCTTCCCCCTTTCTTTGGAGACGAAATACAACGAAGGTCAGGACTAGTCCTATGAGAGGAAATAGCCAGCCTAATAAGTGAGCAGTTTCCTGATTCACAAGACGAATCCAGCATCCCGTAACTAGGAAAATCAGGCCCATGACTAGTAGACTCGTTATCAAACGCTCCCTGCTTCTATAAGCCATAACCGCAAACCCAAATAGGTCTAGGACAGCAAGAACAACCGCCCAACCATCTGATAAGAAGAGACTCCCAATGTGGCCAAAATAGATCGAAAATAGTCGTACGATGTTCAGAAATACCATCAGGCAGATCACACTGATAAAAATAGCCCAAGACCACTTCATTTCACCATAGCTCTGTTTGGACCAAAGCCACGTGATGAACTGGCTAAACACCAGGAAATTGAATAAAATAACAACATAGGTCAGGGGTTCTATTTTCAGTGGCGTCATCCAGGTAAAATCCATTAAATAACGCATGCCAACTAAGATCACTCCAAGTAGGAAGACGAGTCCCACATAAGATCCTAAAGAGCGTTTAGGCAAATCTGAAAGAACTTGGTCCACCATAGCCCGTGGATCCTTTCCAAAATAATCCACTGCCCGAATGCCTTCTTTCTCAGCAACTTTTAGGTCGCAAACCATATTGTAGAGTTGTTCACCGAGTGCTTCATCATCATAAAAATAGGACTTAGCCCCAATATAAGTGACCATTTTTTTCACATAGGCTTGATCCTCTTTGTTTAAATGAATCAATTCATCTGACATTTTTTCTGTATAACTTTCTACCATTCTTCCCCCTCCTTCTTGATACGTTCTACTTTTGTGACTAGCTCCTGCCACTGGTCCCAAAATTCCCCTAAACGCTCTTTTCCAGCATCACTGAGTGAAAAATACTTACGATCAGGACCATCTGGAGACGGCCTCATTTCCCCATGAATAATTCCTTGTTTTTCTAATTTTTGAAGTAGGGGATAAATGGTCCCAGCGACAATCTTATCAAATCCCATCTCTTTGAGACTTTGAATCAATTCGTAGCCATAAATGGCCTTTTTGGAAATAATCTCCAGCACACAGCCCTCCAAGACTCCCTTTAGTAATTGGGACTCTTTCATCCTTCTCACCTCTTTCTTCACATATTCACTAGTTTGTTTTACATACTAGTTTATTCACTATCAGTATACTCTTTCTCAACTAGTATGTAAAGCAAAATAGTAACATTTTTAAAAAAATTTTATTCCCTAAAAATCCTTTAAAATCAAGGCTTTCACTGTATACTGGTGTGTAAATATACAAAAAAAGTTCAAAAAACACTTTATTTTATAAATTGATTGGAGTATAATAATTAAAATTATTCAAAAGGAGACACGAATATGAAAAAATCGAAGCTTGCTCTTTTAGCAGGTGTCGCCGCGGCTTCAACGCTTTTCCTTGCTGCATGTGGCTCATCTTCTAATGCGTCAAAAGGGACTACCTACAACTACGTGTATGGTACAGACCCTGATTCCTTGAACTATTTGACTTCAAATCGTTCAACTACAAGCGACATTACTACCAACTTGGTCGATGGTTTGTTTGAAAACGACCAATACGGTAACCTAGTGCCTGCTCTTGCTGAGGACTGGTCTGTTTCAAAAGACGGTCTGACTTATACCTACAAGCTTCGAAAAGACGCGAAGTGGTATGATTCAGAAGGAAATGAATACGCTGACGTCACTGCAAAAGATTTCGTGACATCTCTGAAATATGTAGCAGATAAAAAATCTGATGCACTTTACTTGGTTCAAAACTCAGTCAAAGGCTTGGATGACTATGTGAACGGAAAAACCAAAGACTTCTCAACTGTTGGAGTCAAAGCTGTTGATGATCACACTCTTCAATATACTTTGAACCAACCTGAATCTTTCTGGAATTCTAAATTGACGACTGCTACCATGATGCCAGTTAATGAAAAATTCTTGGAATCAGCTGGGAAAGATTTCGGTAGCGTGAAACCAAATGGGATCCTCTACAATGGTGCCTACATTTTGAAGTCCTTCACTTCAAAATCACAAATCGAGTTGGAAAAGAACCCTGATTACTACGACAAGAAAAATGTTCACATCGATACCGTTAAATTAACTTACTTCGATGGATCCGACCAAGACTACCTTGCTCGTAACTTCTCAGATGGTAACCTATCTACTGCTCGTCTCTTCCCAACAAGCTCAACCTACAGTACGATTGAGAAGAAATTCAAGGATAACATCGTTTATTCCCCACAAGATTCTACTGTTTACTACGCTTACTTCAACGTCAACCGTCAAAATTACGGCCATACGAAGAAGACATCTGATGAGCAAAAGAACAACACGAAGACAGCCCTTCAAAACAAAAACTTCCGTCAAGCTTTGAACTTCGCTTTGGATAGAACTTCCTACAGCGCTCAAGTTAACGGGAAAGACGGAGCATCAAAAACTCTACGTACCCTTCTAGTTCCACCGACATTTGTGCAAGCAGACGGGAAAGACTTCGGTACTCTCGTTGAAGAAAAACTTGCCGCAACAGGAGATGAGTGGAAAGGTGTGAGCTTTGCTGACGCGCAAGATAGCTTGCATAATGCGGATAAAGCCAAAGCGGAACTTGAAAAAGCGAAGGCTGAATTGCAATCACAAGGTGTTCAATTCCCAATCCATATCGACTATGTCGTAGACCAATCTTCTAATGCTCTTGTCCAACAAGCAGACTCTATGAAGAGTTCTATTGAAACAGCTCTTGGTAAAGACAATGTCGTGATCGATGTACAAAAATTGTCTACAGACGATGCAGACAACGCTACTTACTTCGCCCAATCACCAGATCAAAAAGACTTTGACATGGATATCACTGGTTGGGGACCTGACTTCCAAGACCCATCTACTTACTTGGATATCTTGAACCCAACAGATGGTTCAACCTTGACTGGTATGGGACTTGATCCTAAGAAAGACCAAGCGCTCATCGAAAAAATTGGTTTGAACCAATACAAAGAATTGTTGGATGCTGCTAATGCTGAAAAATTGGATACCAATGCGCGTTATGAAAAATACGCTGCTGCCCAAGCTTGGTTGACTGAAAACGCAATGGTACTTCCAATCTACTCTAAGGGTGGAGTGCCATCTATCACGAAGGTAACGCCATTCTCAGCAGCAAATTCTGCAATTGGTATTAAAGGTGAATCAAGCTTCTTCAAATACCAAAAAGTTCAAGATAAGACAGTTACAACTGCTGACTACGAAAAAGCTTATAAGAATTGGTTGAAAGAAAAAGAAGAATCAAACAAAAAAGCGCAAGAAGAACTTGCAAAACACGTGAAATAATCGTGATAAAAAACACCGAGGATATAATCCTCGGTGTTTTTTGTGCTAACAAAATGTTGTATGTTTCATCTTATTTTTAATCTTTTATAGACTCGAACGCTATCTCACGACAATCTTCCGATAACTTCTAGAAGTCAGAAGAAAGATAAGGACATAGGAGATGAAAAAGACAGCGCAGATAGACAGAGTCGTTTGAAGGACCAAGCCCGCATTGGTTGCTCCTAAGATAGCAACGATCTTTGCGATCATCTTGTAGGCCACTCCTAGGTAGAGGAAGGAGAAAAATAAAGGAAGGAAAAAGACGGTGAGTATCTGTTTGCGAATGGTGGTGGACGTTTGCTTATCGTCCAATCCTACTTGTTGCAAGATCACAAAATTTTCCCGGTCCTCATAGCCCTCTGAAATCTGTTTGTAGTAAATGACAAGAACTGTAGCTAATAGAAAGATCACCGATAGAAAAATCCCGATAAATAGAAGAGTCCCTGCTGTTTCACGCCAATCTTTCTCTATACTGTATCGATCAAATCCACCAAAATAAGTCGCACCATATTGACTGATTTTGTCTGTCGAATACAGCTCTTTGATCAAGCCAGAAATAAAATCTTGGTTATCTTTATTTTTAGCAGTAATAGAGAATTCCAAATTTTTATCAACTTTTAGTCCCAGTTGGTTCAAGTCAGGGAGGACCAGGTACAAGCCCATTTGGTGTTGAAACAGTTCGGATTGAGGGAGTTTCCCTTGGATAAAATTGGAGTTTAGTTTTTCTTTAATCGTGAAGGTCTTCCCATTGATTTCTAATTGTGAGTCTAATTTTCCAGGATATTGATACCCATAGGCTAGGATTTCATTTTCCCCAAGCTCAACTTTTTGACCGGTCAGTTGCTCATAAGTCGCTTGATCAAAAAAGTAGACTGTTCCTTCTGTCTTCAACTCCTGACCAGTTGATGGAGTGGACTGGTCATTCACCTCTAAGATCCTTCCATCAATCTTTCGAATTTCAGCTGACCAGTATGCTGTCTGTGCCACCTGATAATCTGACAGATGTGTCGCGTCAGCTGTTTTCTTAATTTGAGCTTGAACATCCTCGATAACCGGTTCTATCTCAGCATCTGAAGGCATATGCCCCACACTAATCATGTAATCAGAAGGGTAAACAGTATCTAGGTAATTATGCCCTCCAATAAAGATATTGAGCGACCCGGTTAAGGTGACCAAGACCATGGTGGAAAGAATACTAATGGTCGCGAGGCCCGCTGCATTTTTTCGCATCCGAGCTATTAAGTTAGAGACAGATATAAAATTCTCTGGCTTGTAATAATAGGATTTCCGACCTTTGAGAAATCTTAAGAAGGTAATAGAGCCTGCGTTGAATAAGAGATAAGTCGCTAGAATGACCAAGATGACGGCAATAAAGAATCCTTGGACAGCCGCAACTGGCCGCTCAACGGTTAGCGCCATATAAAAAGCAATTCCTAAGAGCCCTAGTCCTAACAGAGTTTGAACCAGCAAGAAGCGTCCCTTCTTCTCTCCTGCTTTCTTTTGCTGCATAAGGTGGAGGGAACTGTAGCGCAAGAGGCGGAAAGAATTCAACAAGAGAATGAGTCCAAAAGCTAAGGCTAACCCAAGTAAAGTGTTAAGAACAGCATCTATCTGGAAGGTTGATTGAATGACGACTGGTAAACCCATACATTTTAGAAGCAAGGCGAAAATCAAGCGATCAAACAAGAGTCCCAAGCCCAGTCCTACTCCAACTGTGAGAACATAGAAGAAGAGCAATTCCCATAAGGTCATGATGAGGAGATGCTTCTTCTCCATTCCCAGAACACTGTACAAGCCCAGTTCTTTGGAACGATTTTTCATGACGTAGCCATTGGCATAAGCCACCAAAATGATGACGACCAGCTGGACGACGAAACTGCCAAAACCAAGAACAGTTCTCGCCGATCCCCCTCCGTAAGAATCCTCTAAATGAGGGGTCAATGACAAGGCGATAAAACTATAAAGGATCATGGTCGTTAAAATGACAGCTATAGCGAAAGGATAATACAACTTGCGATTTTGTTTGAGGTTGGAAAGTGCTAATTTACTGGTTAATTTAAACATCATGATCCTCCTTACCCGCCATGACCGTCAGAGTATCTGAGATTTCTTGGAACATCTGACGCTCCGTCTTTTCCCCGCGGAAGATCTGATTGTAAAGGATCCCATCCTTGATAAAGAGCACGCGCTTGGCACGCGCTGCTGCTGCGGTTGAGTGGGTCACCATGAGAATGGTTTGGCCCATGGTATTGATGTCTTCAAAGACATCCAGCAGAGCAGCGGATGACTTGGAATCCAACGCCCCTGTTGGCTCATCCGCCAGGAGAATTTCTGGTGAGGTAATAATGGCCCGTGCTACAGCCACCCGTTGTTTTTGCCCACCAGAGATCTCGTAGGGATATTTTTCTAAGAGCTGGTGAATGCCCAACTCCCGACTGACGCTATCGACCTTGCTCATCATTTCCTTGATCGGTCTGCGAGAAAGGACTAGAGGCAAGAGGATATTGTCCTTGACAGACAAGGTATCGAGCAGGTTGAAGTCTTGAAAAACGAAGCCTAGTTTTTCGCGACGGAAGCTGGATGCGTCCTTGTTCTTGATGGTTGAGGTGTCCGTGCCATTGAGGTAGACCCGCCCTTCCGTCGGCTGATCCAGCATGGCCAGGATATTGAGGAGAGTTGATTTCCCGGATCCTGATTCCCCCATGATGGCGACATATTCGCCATTTTCAACGGTAAAATGGATATCCTTTAAGGCTTCAACCTGCGTTCCTTGAAAGCGGGTTTTGTAGATTTTTTTGATATGTTGAACGTCTAGTAGGGTCATGGTCCGTTCCTTTCTAGCTCAATAAAAGCTTCAATCGTTTTTTACAAATCTATTGTACTAAAACTGAAACGCTTTCACCATAACATAACCTTACATTTCCCCCTTTATTTCTTACATTTTTGTAAGAAAGCAAAAATAGGCTAGGACAAAAGTCCTAGCCTATTTTTTTATTGATTATTCAGCTGATGAAGAGAGCAATGGTGCAATTGATTGATAAGCACCTTCAAGAGCTTTTTGGGCAATATCGCGAGCATTTTTCAATTGTTGTGCGAATTGACTACGAGCTTGTTCAGGAACAACTGTATCATCAGAACCTGCAGCTGAAAGTGTATCGTTAAATGTTTTTCTTGCAGTCTCCATAGATTGGATCGCAGGATCTACTTGCTTATTATAGGCATCTTTACCAGATGCTGGGATCTTGTCACCAATCTCTTTGACATATTTTGTGTAGTTGTCAATCATTTTTCCATAAATGGTTTTCATATCACCAAGTGTTTTGGCGTTGTCGATTTCTTCATCAGTTAACAAGACAATTTCTGGAACATCAACAGAAGAGGTTGCTGATTTAGATGATTTTGATGAACTGCTTGATTTGCTTTCTGAAGTAGATGATTTTTCTACTTTGCTAGAAGAAGCTTTTGCATCTTTGCTTGATGATTCTGAAGCAGTTTTACCAGAACATGCTGCTAATGTTGCAACAGACAAAAGAGCCACACCGGCTGTAAGAAGTTTTTTCATATTTTTTCTCCTATAAATAAAGAATGAATATATTTTAAATGATTTTCCTTTAATTGTCAAACATTCTCTGTTTTTAAATGAATATATACCGCTAATTATCACTAATTTTTAACATTTTTTATATCCTAAAAATTACTTCTTTTGTTGTATTTTTATTCATTCTTTGAATAAACAAAACCAGAAAAACAGTCCTTTTCTGGTTTATTCTTCTTTTTATTGATGAAGTAACTGTGTAAATTCTTCTTGAAGTTCCTTGTTGTCCGTTGGTTTTAGATACATCTTTCCTCCATTGGTCGTTGGAGAATGAAAGACAATGCCTTCTCCTGTATCTGTAATAGCAAAGAAATAACTATGCACATCTGGATACTTGTCCCAATTGCTATAGCGTTCCACGATGCGGTATTTTGCATTTCCCTGACCGGTATCTGTATAAATGGCATCCATCTTACTATTTTCCCCTAGAGTATAGAGGTTGTCTGGTCCTACATCACCGCCAGCGATGCCTTTTTGATAGTTGGGTTGGCCCATCTTTTCGCCCCAGGTCTTCATAAATTCTGCTAATTTTGCTGATTTTTCAGCATTCCAAGGCGTTTTTTCCTGGCTTTGGCTATTTCCCGCTGATGGTGCGCTGTCAAAAGTTTGCCAGTCAAAAGCCTTGAGATCCAGTTTATTCTCATCCGATTTTCCAAAGAGGCTATTCAGATCTGAACCAGGTACTTGGACTTCTTCTTCCTGGACTTTGGTCGCAGCTTGAGGCGTCTTTTCTATCCGTGAAAGCACAGCTACCCCACGGCCAGTTCCTGACATCCAGCTGACTTCTAAGACTTCTCCTCCCTGATAGAGGGTCGTCGCATTGCGCGCTCCACCGTGTCCAGCGACGAAACCTTCAGCTAGCAGAGTCGGTTTTTGGTCCTTGAGATAGTAGACTCCCGTCACAAAGTAGCTTCCATCGGTCTGCTGATTGGCGATGATCATCTCATCTACCCCATCGTTATTTAAGTCCTTAAAGGCATAGCGAACGGCATCTGGCTGATTGATCACGGTCTCGATCACCCAGCTATTGATCATCCGATCTTCTTTGGCTAATGCATCATTCAATTTGGAAATGGCATCTAACTCTTTTGAAGTGGCAAAAATCTTTTGGTAGTCTGAAAAAACTGACTGGTATAATTGTTTGTTATCTGCTTTTTTCGCTTGTTTTTTTGCTGAAGTCTGGCTCATTGTAGCCTCTTTTTTAGGACTGGACTGGCGCTGGTATCTCTGGTAGCATCCTGTTAACATGACCATACTCGAAGCCACTAAGCCTAACGGCACCCATTGTTTTCTTTTCATCTTATTTCCTATAGTCTCCCTTATTTTCATACTAGACTTTATTATACTAAAAAAAGAGTGAGGAAGGAATCCCTTCTTCACACTTAGTTTTCTTTATTCGGATTCTTTCTTCGATCCGTTTGACTTTCAATATGCTCTTTCACCAAGGCAACCACCTCATCATTGGTTGGAAGGTCCGAGTGCTGTGCATCTTCCCCCGTCACCGTAATCTCCGTATAGCTAGCTGCTTGGTTTTGGTAGATATACTTCCCAGCAGAAACACTGGCATCTGGGACCAACTCATCTGAATCATAGGTAATGGTCCCTGCAACTGAATACATATGAAGGGTTGTCGGGATAGCTTTTCTGGCCTTGATAAAATCGGCCAACATCTCAGATTTATTTTTGATATTGATTTCCGTGAAATTGTAGGGAGTTCCGATGGTCATGAGGGTCTTGAGATCCACATCGTAATCCCCCAGGTAATTTTCAATAAAGGCTGTATAAATCAAGCCACCGTTGGAATGACCCAAGCCCTTAAAATTATTAAAATTATATTTTTCTTGAAGGGCTTCGAAGGCTTGATTAAATAGTTTAGCTTGCTTTTTAATGTTGCTATAGCCATCTTTGTTGTTTTCAAAACCAACCACAATTACTGGCTCATTGTCCTTGGCATCAATACTTCCACTATAGGTGATGTGCCCATCATTCCAAACTTTGACCTTGAGCAGGCTGTGTTTGGTTCCTTGGCGGTCTTGGTTGAGCTTGGTCACCAAGCCATCAAAGCGGTTCTCTGTCGCTGAGCTTCCCGGGATCATGATGATGGGAGACAATTTTGAATTATAAAATTTCTCGATTTTTGAAACATTGGTCCGAGTCCAACTATAAGAAGGAATGGCTAAAGCGATTAAGAAAAGACTGACCAAAGTGAGGACGATCGTTGTTTTTTTAGATGGCTTCATCGCTTTCTCCTTTCACTTTTAAGTCTTTTCGGATACGATTTCCCATACGGACAAATGGTAGATAAAGGAGCACATCGACGGCAAAACAAAGTATACTGACAGCTAAGGCTCTAAGACTCCCTCCCGTTCCAATAAAAGAATAAAGAAGGCTAGGAGTCCCATCTGGCACCGGATAGACGGCTGCTGGCATCAGTTTGAGGCACAAAGCTACAGCTGCTATCGCCATATTCACCAAAGGGATCAACAAGAAAGGAATCACATATAGGAGGTTGAGAAGGACCGGTATCCCTACCATGAAAGACGCTCCGTTGTTAAAGAGACTTGGAAACAGACTGAGGAGGCTGACTTTCTTGTCCTTTTGACTTCGTGAAACCAATAAGATTGCAACCAAAAGCGCTAGGACAGCGCCGACACCAGCAACCAGACCAAAACTGCGGTACAAATTGGTCAAGGTATAGAGATGAGGAATGCCTGTCGTTGTATGATGGGTCACAGCGTAGGTGAGATTTTCCAAAGCAAAGTTATCATCCGCAATTGAGTTCAAGGCAAAAGCTTGACTATTTCCAAACCAAGCAGATAGCCCACTAAATAGTCCCATGACAAAGGTGGACAAAATAATGACTGCTTACCGTGAGAGAAGCCAAGAACTGTCGGATAGTCTGAAAAATATTAAATTGGTTCCCAAGAACCAAAAGAAGATTTAGGCTGACCCCTAGAACTAAGGATAAGAAAATGGGACGCACCGTCTTGGGTTGATAGATGAAGTCTTTGTCCACAATCTGATCGTCACTGGCTTTAGATAGCCGAAAGAACTGTCCGATAAGATAGCCTAAAACAATGGCTAAGAGGATATTGGTCGTCGCAGGTAAGTTAATGCGTGTCAGTTGCCCATCATGGAGTGGTCCCACCAACAATTCCTGAGACCCTACAATCAAGCTGACCAAAAGAGCTATCACTCCAGCTGTCCCTGTACTTCTACCATAGTGCCCAGCTGTATATTTTCCAGCGAAGTAGGTCACTAAAGGCCCAGCTAGACCTCCTAAAAAATTAGAAAAATTAATGAGGACTTGACTAATGGCCTGATCCCATGGCAACCAGCTATCCATCGAAAAGAGCTGATGGATATAGCCTCGATCGGAGAAGACCGATAAGGCAATCACCCGAACGATTCCTGAAAATAGAAAAAAAGGAAATAAGGAAACCAGGGTTTTCTGGGAAATTTGAATCAAACTTTTTTCTCGTAACCAGAAAAACTTCTGGACTAAATACTTGGTAATGGGGCCTCCTGTTCGAGTTGATTGACTTATTCACGTTTACTGCTTTCTTCTTATTATATCATACTGGCGAGCCTTTCCTTTCGTTTGGAGAAGCATCGTCTTTTGAGAATGCTGTTAATATTTTCAAAACTTTTCAAAAACTCTTTGACAGGGGTCTTCATTTCCTCTATACTATTTGTTAGCTAACAAAACGATGGATCAGGTTAGCATCGGTCCCACTATGCTACCTGACGGAAAATCAGATCGTTACCATGATTTTTATACCATAGTCCATGTCTATAGGAAGATTTAGGAGGAATCAGACACCGATGTCACAAGAAAAAATTTCAGCCAAGGTCCTGTATGCTATTTTTGCAACAGGGATCCTTTCCTTTTGCGGGGTGGCTGGAGAAACTGCCATGAATATCACCTTCCCAATATTGATGAAGGAATTTGAGATCAATACCGCAACCGTCCAGTGGGTCACCACCATCTATCTTCTAGTCGTTGCCTGTGTAGTCCCCTTATCTGCCTACCTCAAGCGCTCTTTTAAAATGAAGTCCATCTTTTTAGTTGGAAATCTCCTATCTGTTTTAGGTGTTCTCATTGACTTCCTAGCTCCAAGTTTTGGCTTTGTGGTTTTGGGTCGATTTGTCCAAGGAATGGGGGTTGGTTTTGCCCTTCCTCTGATGTTTAATATCATTTTAGAGCAGGTCCCAAAACGCAAGATCGGTCTCATGATGGGAGTGGGGACTCTGATTACAGCTATCGCTCCAGCCATTGGGCCTACTGTCGGTGGTCTCTTTACGGCCAACTTTGGCTGGCGGTCCATCTTTTTGGTTCAATTCCCGATCCTTCTAGCTTCGCTAGTTGCAGGGCTTCGCTCCATTGAGCAAATCAGTACAGTCAAGCGGGAAACGCTTGATATCATGAGCCTTCTTGCCATTATTGCTTCATTTTTAGGCTTGATTTTAGGGATTCACGGTCTTTCTGACCATGCTTTCTTTAGTTTTTCTGTCCTTGGCTGGCTGGTGATTGGGTTCTTGGGACTGGTTCTCTTAGTCTGGCGGTCCAATCAGTTGGAGAATCCCATTATCAACTTTGCCATCTTAAAGAACCATCTCCTTACTGGCCATGTTCTTGCCTTTTTCACTTTCCAACTAGGTTCTCTGGCCATGAGTTTCCTCTTGCCCAATTATGTCCAATTGGTCAACCACTCGAGCACCACTCTTGCAGCTTTGATGCTGCTTCCAGGAGCCATCATCGGAGCTGGCTTTGCTCCTTTCTCCGGTCTCATTCTAGATAAACTAGGCGCCCGCAAACCAATTCTCCTTGGAGCTGGTTTGATCCTTCTGGCTCATTTCTTCTTCACACTCTTTGGACTGAAGCTGACAAATGGCTTGATTCTCATCTTTTACATGATCTTCATGACCGGTATGGGGCTGGCCTTTGGCAATATCATGACCAACGGACAAAAACAACTCTCTCTGGAAGAGCAACCCGATGCGAACGCGATCTTTAACACCTTGCAACAATTTGCAGGCGCTGTCGGAACAACCCTGGCTTCGCTGATCGTTGCCATGAGCCAAGCCAATCAAAAGATGGACTTCACCCAAGCCACTGCTAAAGGAAGCCGCAACGGTTTTATGGTCCTATTTGCCTTGGGTATTTTCCAACTCCTTCTCTTATTTTGGGTTGTCGGAAAAGAAAATGAAACGAACTAATTTATCTCATCAAAAACAGCACAATTTGCTGTTTTTTTATTATCCTTTTCTGACCCGCGTGACAATGCTATCAGGATCTTCAAAGGTAAGGCCACTTCCGCTAAATAAACCTTGCTAGAATAGGCGTATTCCCTATTCTTTCTTTTTTGCTTGCAATGTCAAAGATTATAACTTAAATTTCATTAAATTGTCGAACTTTTATCATTTGAGTTAAAATCCTTGCTTTCTTTCTGTATTTTATTTATAATCATTCTAAACAAGATGAAGGAGACATTGTATGACTGAAATGAAACATGGAATAGATGAATCATTTAGCGACCGCTTGAATATCTTGAGAGCTGCTGTTCTCGGGGCCAATGATGGGATTATTTCTATTGCTGGGGTGGTGATTGGGGTAGCCAGTGCCACACCAAACATCTGGATCATTTTCCTATCTGGCTTGTCGGCGATTCTGGCAGGTGCCTTTTCGATGGCGGGCGGTGAGTATGTCTCTGTTTCCACACAAAAAGACACGGAAGAAGCCGCTGTTAACCGCGAACAAGCCTTGTTGGATCGCGATCCCAAGTTAGCGAGAGAATCTCTCTACCACGCTTATCTTCAAAATGGAGAATGCGAAACTTCCGCAAAGATTTTGACAGAACGGGCCTTTCTGAAACATCCCCTCAAAGCCCTGGTTGAAGAAAAATATGGTATCGAATACGAGGAGTTTACCAATCCTTGGCATGCTGCTGCATCTAGCTTCCTTGCTTTTTCGGTTGGTTCCCTTCCTCCAATGCTCTCTATCATTCTCTTTCCAACTGCCTATCGCATTCCGGTGACAGTCTTCGTTGTTGGATTATCTTTGATCTTCACTGGCTATACCAGTGCAAAACTGGGAAAAGCACCAACCAAGCAAGCTATGCTTCGCAACCTCATCATTGGCCTTCTCACCATGGGTGTGACTTACTTCTTCGGACAACTCTTTAGTATCTAAAAAGCTGAGACTTCTGTCTCAGCTTTTCTTATGCTTCTAATAATGCTTGTGCTTGTTTTTCCAGCCCTGCGACCGCTTCATCTGTCAAGACCAATTCACCTGTTTCCCAGGCTTCTGGGTTAACGGTTGTTCCAGTAAACTCTCCAACCACTTGAGTCCGAACGAAAGGCAAGAGCGCTTGGTAAGCCGCAAACATTGGTTCGTGTCCGGCATTGGCTACTGAAGAAACCGTTACGATCTTGTCTTGAAGGGCAGATGGACCACGCGTTTCTGACAGGTCAAGGGCACGGCTAAGCCAGTCGATCAGGTTTTTCACTACGCCTGGAATCGCAAAGTTATAAACTGGCGAGAAGATCCAGATGGCATCCGCAGCAAGAACCGCATCACGCGCTGCCTGCACAGCAGGCAGGGTTGGTGTTTCCAAATCTTGGTTCATCATTGGAATGTCCTTGTAGTCCAAGTAAGTCACCGTTGCTTTTCCTTCCAGAAGGCTTTCTGCTTTCTTAGCCATTTGGTGGTTAAAAGATCCTTGACGAAGAGATCCGACGATAAATAAAATGTTTTTCATAGTTGTTTCCTCTTTCTGTTGTAAGATTTTTTGTTACAATAGCTATTATACAAGATCACAATGTAATGTCAAGGATTACAACTCGGACATTTTAAACTTTTATTCCATTTCACTAAGGATGGGCCAATAAGAACGAGAAAAAAGGTTGGACAAAAGTGTCCAACCTTCAATAAATCATAACCGTATAAATCTGTAGAGGATCACCATCCAATAAAAACGAGCCCTAGACGATCTTTACAATCCATTTTAGAACTACTTTTTTCTCAGCAAGGTAATTCTCGAAGTTTCATTGTTCCCAAAATTCTGTTCGTGCTACTACTCCTCATTAGACAAATCAGTAGCCAACATTTTTTTGATGGATTCGCTGGATAAATCCGTCATTTCAGCAATCATCTCGATACTCATCCCCTTCAAAGATAGTTTTTGAATCAGAGACTGCTGACCAGCTTGAACTCCCAACTCCATGCCTTCTTGTCTGCCTTGTTCCAATCCCTGTTCGAGTCCCTGTTCGAGTCCCTGTTCAAGACCTTGTTTCAACCCTTTCTGAAAACCGGCTTCCAGTTGTTCTTTCCGAAAGGTATCCATGCTCATTTCCCAATTTTCTCTGATACGAATCCGTTCATCAATCATTTCTTTTTCCTCCCTTGTCCAATTTGATGGGATCAGGAGCGATTCTGCCTGCTCGATCACTTGATCTGGTTGATGACTGAATGGGCGATTGCCAAAAAATTCAAGCCATTGTCTCCAGTGAGCATTCAACTCCGTATCTCTACTTTCATTATACTTATCCAACTCTAAAAAGGCAACCTTTAACATATTATGAGCTACTCCATCCTTTCGAGGGCTATAAAGAGGTGTCCCATCTACTGTATGGCGCATTTCATAGACATTGACAGGTGAATCTAAATGAGGAAAAATACTTCGCTCCAGGATAGCGATCCCATAGACCGGCTCCAGCTCCTGGTACATAGAATGGGTTGCCCCTTTCTTTCGCTTGCGTTGGACATTTTCTACCAGTTGATTGGCTAAATAATAGTGAAAACGATTCAAGAAATACTCTTGCTTCAAAACTTGAATCTCAATGATGACTTCAAGCCCACTATCTAGTCTTGCTCTCACATCAACAGATGTTTCAAAAGGAAGATCTCCTAAAAACCCCTGCTCATGGATCTGGTCTCCTTCTAAAATCTCAACGGACTCTACTGGCAGATCCAATACTTCGCGGATGAATTTGGCTGTCACATCTGGCAGACTAAAAATCTTTTTTGCCATCAAATCCAAGGTGGGCGATACATACTCGTGTCGTTTCTTCATAGCAACCTCCGATGATTTCGTATAGGGAATCCCCTCACTTATACCATTCGAAAAAATTGCAGAAAAAGAGGCTGGGACAAAATTCCTAGCCTCTTAATTATTTTTGGATTGTCGATCACAAGACGCAGTGGTTGAGTGGGCTCTACTACGCTGATTTCATCAGCTTTTACAGCCCTACTCAACTGTGCGGAGGTGGGACGACGAAATCGAATTCTAACGAATTACCGATTTCTGTCCCACTCTCTTTGCTTTTATGCGTGCTCCAATCCTTTTCGTGTATTTTCTTTGATGGTTTCGGCTGAATGGAGTAATTTTTCTTTTTCTTCTTCTGTCAAATGCAAGTCCAATCGTTCAAGAATTCCTTTTCGACCCACGATCGCTGGGTAGCCAAGATAGGTTCCATATTCTGGACGATAGTTAGACACTGGCATTTCCTCGTGGCTATCATTGATCACAGCTTCTGCCAAGCGTTGGGCTGCTGCTGCAATCCCAAAATTGGTATAGAATTTGCCAAAGAAAACCGTGTGGCCACCGCGCAAGGACTCGTAGTTGATGGCGTCAAGCTCTTCTTGAGAGAAGAGATCGGTAATGGCGTGTCCCTTAACACGGACCTGACTCCAAGCGACAAATTGAGAATTTCCGTGCTCACCGAGGTTGTAACCTGATACACTAGCAGGAGAAACCTGCAAACGATCAGCGACTGCACGCTTCATCCGAGCTGTATCCAATAAAGTCCCTGTCCCAATCACCTGCTCTTTTGGAAGGCCAGTATATTGTTGATAGAGTTGAGTGACGGCATCGACCGGATTGGTCACTACCAATAAGACCCCACTAAAGCCCGAAGCCTTCAAATCACGCGCCACTTGTACTACTTGCTTGCTGGTGAAGGGAAGCTCCGCAAAACGGTCATCAGTGTTATTAGCCTGCAACTCGATATTTCCAAGAGTCGACACTACGACATCCGCATCTTCTAAAGCTGCGTAATCATTGACCGTGATATGCACCGGATACCCCGTATTGGCAACTGTATCACAGAAATCCAAGGCATCTGCCTTGACCTTTTTCTCATTGGTATCAATCAAGACCAAGTGATCACAGGTGTGTTTCAAAATCATGCTGTGGGCCAAGGTCGCACCCACATGCCCCAAACCAATAATACCAATTTTTCTTGTCATCAGAATCCTCTTTTCTAGTATCGATCACACTGTTGGTGAGGATAACTCTTTGTTGACTCTATTCTACCACAATTCTAGAAAGGCGGATTGAAAAAATGGGAAAATTTTCAATTTTTTTCAAAAAAGAAAAGAGGCGATGCCTCCGTTAACGACTCAGGAAAGAAGAGTCTCAATTTCTTCAATGGACAAACCCGTCATCTCCGAGATAAGTTCAGCCGTCATCCCTCGTGAAATCATCTCACATACCAACTGTTTACGTCCTTGTTCCAGACCTTGTACTAAGCCTTCTTCGCGCGCTTCGTCTATCGCTGTTTCCAGGGTCATATCATAATTTTCTTGAATTCGAATTCGCTCGTCTATCATGGTCTTCTCCTCCTTGGTCCAGCTAGATCTTACACTAACATAGAATTGATCTCTTTAAGCGATAAGCCCGTCATATCTGAGATAAGCTCAGGTATCATTCCTCGTGAGACCATTTTGCGGATTAACTGCAGACGTTCTTCATTACGACCTTGTTCCAGGCCTTGTTCCAAGCCTTTTTCTAAACCTTGTTCCAGACCACGTTCCAATCCTTGCTCCAAACCTTCTTCACGCACTTCATCAATCGCCGTCTCCATAGTCATATCATAATTTTCTTGAATCCGAATTCGCTCGTCTATCATGGTCTTCTCCTCCTTGGTCCAGCTAGATGAATCTAATAATGAATCTGCGTGAGCCACAGCCTGACTGGGAGCTTTTGTAAACGGAAGATTCCCAAAAAACTCCAACCACTGTCTACCTGCATCTGTCAGGTTCTCATCTTTATTATACTTGTCTAGCTCTAAAAAGGCAACCTGCAGAAGATTTTGGTGCTTGCCATTTTTATAATAGGCCTTGAGTTGCTTCCCGGACCGGCTATTGGTCAGCCAGTATTTGTTGATGGCGGTCTCTTCGTCTAGTAAGAGCGACTTCTCTAAAATGGCAATCCCATAGACGGGCTCCATCTGCTCGTACATCTTATGTGTCTGTCCTTGCTGGCGCAGTTTTTGCACATTCTCCACCAACTGATTGGCCAAATAGTAATGGAACCGATTCAAGAAATACTGCTGCTTGCGAATCTGGATCTCGATGATCACCTCGGTTCCATCACGGAGCTTGGCTCTCACATCCACCGCAGTGGAGAACAAGTCATCCTCCTCATAGGCCATGCTGTGGGGCTGACTTCCTTCCACAATCTGAGCGTCCGCTACATCCAGCTCCAAAATGTCCCGAATAAATGCTGCTGTCACCTCCGGCAGACTAAAAATTTTCTTGGCCATGATGTCCAAGGTCGGCGATACATGCGCGTGTCTTTTCTGCATCCCTGCTCCTTTTCGATAAAAAATAGAGGGAAGGTCCCTCTACTTCTATCATTCGAAAAAAATTTGGGAAAGTGACTACAAGACCATTACGAAACGAAGTAATAGTTCTCTATAATCATCATTCCCAAGGTACTGCCCCTTCTGCCACTTTCCTATCATAGGAAGCTTGTAAATTAAGCCAAGTTTTCATCGAAATATTAGTAAGCTTCTCTAACTTCTGAGCAAGATCATTACTAATTGACTCCTCACCGTCCACTAATTTACTGATTGTCTTTGGTGATACCTCCAATTTCTCTGCAAATTCTTTCTGTGTCAACTGATAATCTTCAATTAACTCTCCAATATATTGACCTGGGTGGAAAGCAATCAGATTAATATTTTCAACTATTGTCTTTCTCATCACATTTTCCTTTATACAAAATATTGGGATAATACTGTTCAACCTCTTCATACTCAAGAACTTCTATTGATTTTTCATCTAATAACTTATAGACATTTCCATGAAGCCCTGTTGGGTCAAGCGCATATAAATGATAATTTGGTCTAAAAACATGAACATATTGAGTCCTCTGATCTTTCCTCTTAAACTTCACCAGCTTATTATTCTGATAAATTTCAAGGTCAAATTTTAAACTAGCAGTCTGATCAAGCGAGATGAAAAAACTCAATATTGGATTTTCTTTACTGATATGATTTTGGGTTTGTAAAGTGTACATTTTTTGATAGGGATCTGAAATAATAAATACATTCTTTTCATTATTACTAACGACACCTGCTGCACCCATCGGCCTAGTAAGGAACTTCTTATTTTCTTTATCGAAAGGTGCTGGATAAGAAATCAATCTCTTACTATTTTTATCAAATAGTTGAAGTAATAAAGCCTGATTTTCACTGACAAGATCAAAATGTTTTAGAATTTGCTCGCCAGAAACTTTTCGCATTACTACACGTTTAATTTCTCTTGGTTTGATTTTTATATACGGTAATTCTTCTGAAGAAATTTCTTCGTATCGATTTTCAAACCACCATCCTTTAACGTATTTCAATATAAATCCATCTAATACAATACTTTTATTACCATTATTTATTGCAAAAATACTAAATGTTTGCCTGTCGGGATTTAAGCCGTATTGAAAGTTTAACTCATCAACAAAATAATCAAATACTACTTCTACATTTTTTAGTTTAATCTGATTGATATTAAAATCCTTGTCAGTTGAAAATTGAGTAGATACTTCAAAATAATCCCTAATAATTGAATTATCCGAACTATTCACTCCCCCATTTACTGCATTGCGAATTTGAATATTTTCAATTTTTGTAGTCTTAAATAATTGAAAAAATTTTTTTCGAAAGGGAGTTAGAAAAAAGGTAATCAAAAATGTTGAGATTAATGTCGCAATAACCGTCATAAAAATATTAGGCCATAAAATATTGTTCATTATTTCTCCTTTTTATCTTAGTAACTCATTTTTTGTGTATAAACTAACTTGTTTAGTACGTTCTTCACCATGAGATATATTTTTTCATTCTTCTATCCAGGTAGCTTCCAGGTATTCCTCCATCTTGGAAAAATCAAACTAATCTCACCATTTAATCACGTGTTGTTCAACATTACTATTAACCGATTCATCTATTTTAGAAATCTCAAGAATAATTTCTCTATGTATTTCTTTTATTTTCTTAATCGCTATCCCTCTACTAAATACTGGGGAAATTATTTGTTCAGCAATAATAAATTGTACTTTTGAATTAACTAAATCTTGATAATACTCGTAATCAACATTTGGAGGTGTCATAATAGGAGCCCATACGTTTCTGTGATCTGTTAAATGTAGCTGATTTTGAACATCATCATCTGACATATGAAAGTTTCCACCAAAACCATAATTCATTTTACTTTTCCCCAAAACTAATATATTACAATGATTTGGTTCATTCACCACTCTGTTACCTAGTAAAAGCCATAAAAATTCTAGATAATCTTCAGCACTTGGGCAGTCATCTTTGTCAAAAATACCATTTTTATTTAAAACATCTACAGCATTACCTGAACCAGTAAAACCTACCAATACATTTTGATTTACCTTGAACACTTTAGAGTATCTATCGCTTACCGTCTCACCTGAATCTTTGCTAAGACGTGTATCTCCTGAAATAATTGCAAAATTTTTAAATACAGTTCCAATTACACAAGACAATATTCACACACCTCCTTGATAGCATTTTATATAAAAGTTTTTTAAATTCCCTACTACTCCACTTTAACCTGTCCATTCATCAGCATTGGCAAGATCCAATCACGAAGTTGAGTGAGTCCTTGGTTTTGTCTACTTCTATTTTTGATTTCTCTATCAAACGATTTTACTGATTGGTCAAATTTCATCAATAGTTCATTTGGCGGATAGACTAATTGTAATGAGTAAAGGTCATCTTTAGTAATTGAACCAAATGTAGTCCCTACAGAATTCCTCATATCAAATAGCTTTTTAAAATCTTGCATAACATTAAAAATATAGCTATTTACTCCTACTTTACTATTAATAGCCGCTAAACCTCGACCAATACAACATCTTGTATCAGCGATATTCAAGGTCCCCACAGGTGCTCTAACACTTAACAAGATATCATCTTCTTCAGCTATCCTAGACGGTTCAGTTGTGTATTGTCTTACCACAGGAAATCTCCATCCAAAATCTGTCGAACCCTGAAAAAATAACATGCCCTCTCCAACTTCATTATAAGAAGTTCCTTTAGGAGATTGTCCCATTGTTATATTAGCAATATCTCCCAACTTCTCCACTCCCCACCCCTCTGGGATTTCGCGTTTGAGGTCTTGGTTATAGACCAGCTTTCCGCCTGATGATTTGTAGGGTTTGCCATTCTGGTCTGGGAAATCAAACTGCACAAACCAGTAGTCATAGAGGGTCTTGGCCATGGCTTCCAGCTCTTGGTTGATTTGGTTGTTGATTTGGATTTTATCATCAATTGCTGAGAGAATATTTGCAATTTTTCTTTGTTCTTCAAAATTGTGCAATGGAATTTTTAACTTTTTTAATGAAGAAATATTTAAATTACTTACTATAGATCCAGTTTGATTGATTCTTCGTATCTGAACTTGAACATACTCTGACATCAATGTATAAAGTAAATATTTGGGGATACATTTTGATTTATCAATTTTAAGCAGTACTAATCTCTGTCCTAAGCAACATTGAAATTCTTTGGGAACTATACCAACAACTCCCATCGGTGCTTCACGAGAAATTATAATATCTGATTCTTCAGGAATAGCTCGTTTCACTCTCTCTTTGTAGTCCTCTTCAGATACGAATGAAAGATTGGTACAATCTATTTTGCCATCTTTGAGATTGTAATTCCTAATTACTGGGATTCCTTTATCTTGCCATTTAGGCGTACTATGTGGACAGTCTATTATTCCAGTACATAATTCCTCAAGATTAACAACTTCACTCATACTTCAACCCCTTTATTTGCTCTTCAATCTCCTGCTCCAATGCATGCGATTGCTGGAAGAGGTCTGAGAGTTTATCTTGAAAGGCAGTCATCTTGGCTTCAAACTCTTCTGCTGTGATATCTACATAATCAATCTTGATATCAAAGTATTGGCCTGCACTGAGAGAGTAGTTTTTCTCCTTGATGTCCTCATAAGAAACAGTGACAGAAAAGTCCTCGACGGCTTCTTTCTGGATAAAGGTATCGACGATCTTCTGCTCTTCCTTAGGAGACAGCACAGTTTTTTGGTTCTTGCCTTCCTTGATCTTGGTTCCAAGGTTCGAAGCATCGATGAGGACGACATCGCCCTTGTTTTTCTTATCGATAAAGAGTATGGAAACTTTGGTACCTGTCGTCGCAAAGATATTGGACGGCATGGAAACGACACCTGCCAGCATTTGTTTGTCCACCAAGTGTTGACGGATTTTCTTATCAATACCTGATTGGGCAGTGATAAAACCTGTAGGCAAAACAACGGCTGCTTGGCCATCTGGCTTCAAGGAGTAAATGATATGCTGGACAAATAGTTCATAAATCGCCATCGAATTCTTTTTATTTTTTGGTGTTTTAGGCACTCCTGCAAAGAAACGCTCACTGGCTTCTGGCAAGGTCTCCACTTGGTCACGCCACTCTGAAAAGTCCAACTTGAAAGGAGGGTTGGACACAATATAGTCCATCTTTTCAAGATGACGGTTACGCATAATGGTATCTCCTTCAACGATATTATGGATGGAGTGTTGCAGTCCATTCAAAATGAGGTTGAGACGAAGGAGATTGGATGACTTTTGTGAGATATCTTGACTGTAGATAGTCGCCTTATCCACACCGATACGACTAGCCAGGTTCATGAGCAAAGTTCCAGAGCCAGCAGATGGGTCATAGATACGCACATTTTGAGGTTTGTCATTACCTACTAGGATATCTGCGATAATCTTAGCGACAGAGTGAGGTGTGTAATACTCGGCATAGGTCCCCCCGCCATCTTTGTTGTAGTCCTTAATCATATACTCAAAGATGGTAGAGAAAAAGTCAAATCCTTGGGAAAAAATAGCTTCATCAAACTTGACGCGAGCAAGGAGATTGATAATGGATTTGGCCACCTCGTTACGCTTACTGCTATCTGATATGTTATCGGTAATCAGGCGCTCATTAAAGAGACGAATAGCCGTATCTCCGTCCGTATGTACAGAGAAGATATCGTTATTGTCAATAGCGATTTGGTTGAGAGTATTCTCAAAAGTCTCATAGAAAGTCGCTTCGTTTTGCTGACGGTGGAGCGTTTCGATCAGCTGGTCCGGCTTGAGCCAAGCCGTGCTGGTACCGATATCCTCCAAAAGCCAGTCATAGTCTTCCTCACTCATAGCCAACAAGTTTTCATAGGTGTTAGACTCATCTAGGATCTTGGCTTGATACAAAAACTTGTCGTTTAAAAATTTGTAGAGGAAGGACTGGGTGAGGAGTTTGTACTCACCTGCTTCTCCTCCTAGTCCCGCATGGGTAAAGACGGCTTTCAAATCGTCTACCAAGTCTTGGACTTGAACTTTGTATGTTTCATTCATTAGTGTTGGTATTCCTGTTCATATTCTTCAAATAGTGACTCGACAAGACGATTGAAGTCTTCTCGTGTCAAACTACTAGCAGTTTGGTTTGTTTTCATTTCGATCCGAGCTTCTTCTCGAATCATTTTTTTAAGGAAGTCATCGTTATCTAAGACCCCTTGGTTTTGACCGATTTTATGATCGAGTCTGACTTTAGAACCTTTAATAACATGGTAGATAGCAGGAAACTCACTGACCATTGTCGAGTTGGTCACATGTTTGTAGGAGCGAGCTGCCATTTGATCCCCATTAAAATTCATGCTCAGACGTCGCATACGAGATTTGTAATCTTCCACTGATTCAAACAAAGCCTCATAGGCCTTTTGTGTCTCTTTTATGTTCTCCATGGTGTAGCCTTCTTGCCCATGGATCAAGTGTTTTTTCATGATGCGCTGGAATTCTTCGTAAAGCGAAACCCACTCGGGGTCTTTCTCATCTCGCTGTCCTTTGATCCCTCCAGCGACACGACGACTCCAGTCATCCAAATCATTGGCCGCTAGACGGAGTTCTTCCTCAGCGATCTTGATAAAACTAAAGCTTGTCTGAGACATAGCTAGATTTAAGAGCGTCCGACTAGAAAAATTATCCGGCTGATCAATTAGAGACAGTGTCAGCATGCGTCTGGAGAGGATATTGAGCAAGGTTGCGATCTGTGCAATATCAATCTGATCGAGCAAGTGATGGTAGCCAAGGAGACGAGCGATATTATAGTACTGCTTGATGGACTCCAAGGCTTTCCGAAGATCAATTAACTGTTTTCTATCTTTGATATCATTAATAGCTTGCGAGAAGTATTCTAGATTATCTGTTGGATAGTCAATCAAGATTTGCTCAGTTTTGCTTAACTCATGAGAAATCTCATCTGCAGGTACAAAGAGAGATCCAAAGACATCCTCCCCGTTTTCTCCTGTCAGGGTTGTATCATACTCTTGATTGAGTTCTTCTAGATAGGCACGATTGGTCTTGTCAAACTCTTTCGAGATATCTGCAAAGTCGATGACATAGCCAAAGAGATAGTCCTTGTATGGACGATTGACACGAGTTAGAGTCTGCAAAAGGTTGTGAGCCTTAATCTTACGCCCTAGGTAGAGGCGCTTGAGACGAGGGGCATCAAAACCTGTCAGGAGCATGGAGTAGACGATGACGAGGTCAATCTTGCCTTCCTTGTAGGCGTCTACCTTGTCCTTCTTCTCGTCCTTGTCTCCCTCGTCGTGAAGGATGAGGGCGGAGGTCAGCTTTGTTGATCCAGCTTGACGACGTTCTTCTAATTGCTTTTCAAGCTCACGCGCTTGCTTGGACGAATCACAGACAATCATACCACCTATGGTCTGGTCATCAAAGACCAGATCACGCGCACGATTAAAGTCCTCAATGATAAAGTCCAACATGGGCTCTACGTAATGCGGATGGGCAAAGATATCTTCCTTGGACAGGTCGCCACGTTGGATTTCTTCGTTGATAGATCTGAGATTATCTTTATACGAAGTCTCTATATCCTCTCGCATCAAGCGTAGGGTAAATCCGTCATCGATAGACTGGTTGTAGTAGTATTTGTGGATATAATCTCCAAAGATATCACGTGTAGTCGCATGACTTTCCTTGGTCTTGCCATCTTTCTTATAGGTGATTAATGGCGTTCCCGTCAAGGCAATCTTAATGGCCTTGGTGTCAGCCTGATAGAGATTTGGCAGATAGGAACCACGTTCATTGTATGAACGGTGGGCTTCATCGATAAAATAGACATTTTGACGATTGAGGTCATAGCCAGAGCGGTCAGTCAGGTCTGAATCATCCTTAAATTTCTGGATATTGACCACAGCCACATCATAGCCGTCTTGTTTTTGATTGAGTTCTTGAGGATTGTTGATGCGCTTCACCTTGAGGCCTCGTTTGGTAAACTCTTTAAAGGCTTGGTCTGCCAGGTCCAAACGATCCACGACAAAGTAAAACTGAGGAACAATTCCCTCTTTTGAGAAATAGTCGGTCAGATAGCGGATATTAAAGAAGGTCAAGGCAGTCTTACCTGACCCTTGTGTATGCCAGATAACGCCCTTTTTAACACCCTTTGTGATAGTTTCTTCGATAGCACGTGTCGCAAAATACTGCGGATAGCGCATCACGTGCTTTTGCAGTTGCATCTGCCCATCCTTGCTTTCTTCTTCTACATAGACCAGACCAAAACGAAGCATAAAAAGCAGACGTTCTTTCTGATACAGGGAAGACAAGAAAGTATTGCAAGGTGTATCGTGTTTCAGACATGTTGTAAACTCAGGTTGAGATTTGAGGGCAAAACGCTTCATATCTTCTAGGACGAAGTCAATTTGCTCCTCCGTTAGAGGGTCAAAGGAATGAAGAAAATCTTCTTCTCTTTCTTCTTTAAAGGCATTAAATTTGGTTTTTGAATAAGCGTTTGAACCGTAATAAGAACCCTGTTTTTGCTGACCTTGTCCACTGATGTAAGGCAAATTGTCAGAGAGGGCAATCAACTGGGTGATGTTATTGAAGCGACGGAACTTGCGATTTTCAAAACGGTATCTGGTTCTGTCTTGTTCAGACTGAATCCCTGTCTTTCCATCACGGATAGCATTGGGTTGTTTCACTTCGATATAAGAAAGAGGTAGACCATTGATAAAAATAACAATATCTGGGCGGAATTCATCTTGCCCATTTTGGCAAGTAACCTCAAGCGCGAGATGAAAGGTATTGGCTTCAGGATGTTCCCAATCAATATAGGTCGCACTTGTTTCTCCGATGATTCGTTTGTAAAAAGCCCGTCCCAGATCATTTTGATCTAGTTCCAACTTGATATTACTTATCTCTCGTTCAACATCCAGATCCGTTGCGTAATTATTGAACTTCAAAAATTGCTCTCTAAAAATAGATACCAGAATATTCGTCTCTGGATCTCTTTCTTTTAACTCTTTCCCATTGCGCGGAAGGTATGTAAATCCTAGACGCATCAAGTGTAATGCTGCTGGAATTTGAACCCTCGTCATTTCTGTAAATTCTTTTTCTTTTCTCATATCATCATCCTATTAAAGCTGTGCTACTCCTACTGTACTTGTTCTTTCAATCTCAAGTTCTGGAGTTGCTACTGCCTTCATCCGTCTATCCTTTTCCTGTGCATAATCTCCTATTATTATAGCATGTTTGAGAAAGAAATTAACGCTTTCAAAGCATTTTGTTGGTTTTTCGCGCAAAAAAACGAACCTGGTCTGGTCCGTTCTTTCTTAATCTAAATAAATCCCTTTTTCTGCTAGATTGTCTAGACATTCTTGTAGGTAAGTTTCCTGATGCTCGGGATAGATGGGTGTGCTCAATGCTTCCTCTTCCAGCTCTGGATAGGCTGGACAGTTCTTGCCTCGGTAGGTCGACTCCCACCACTCTGGGCTGACCTTATAGCCACGAGCGGTCATCTCCTCCATGATTAGTCGGTGATAGGCATAGAGACGATAGGGAGAGTAGTCAAAGACATAGTTGACCGTCGCGTGCTTCTTGCCCCAGCCATTGCCTCGAAGAGCGCAGCATTCCCGGTGTTGGCCCAGGAGCTGGGGACGAGGAAGTTTGGGAATCAAGTCTTGGTGCCAGAGTCTCATCTATTGACCTCCTAGTAGCGTCGAGTCTTGTAAGTAGCGATTCGGGTAGCGCTCTAGGAGCGTCTGGATCCCCTTGATGAGATCCTCTTGACTAGCTTGTCCATGCTGATATTTCTCAAGTAGCAGCATGAAGTCAGCCTTTTCCTCAGGAGTCGCCTGCTTTTTAAAATAACCCCAGATATGCTGGAAGGCATTGGAGACCTGACCACGATTTTCCGGCAAGGCCAGCGCTTGCTGGATCAGGTCCTCGACGTGGCTGACCTCCACCTGGTCTTGCTTGAGGTATTCTCGAATCTCCTTGTAAATGTTGCTGGAATGACTGAGCACCAGGTATTTATTTTTCGCCCATAGGACTTGGCAGTGATGTTTTTGATCCACTCTTGTCTCCTTTTGATCTTCTCTATGAATAGTCCTCCCATTATACCATGGAAATGATTCATTCCACCAAAAAGAGGCTGGGACAAAAGTCCTGGCCTCTCAATTGTCTTTGGATTGTCAAGCAAAGACGCAGTGGTTGAGTGGGCTCTACTACGCTGATTTCATCAGCTTTTAAGCCCTACTCAACTGTGCGGAGGTGGGACGACGAAATCGAATTCTAACGAATTACCGATTTCTGTCCCACTCTCTCTTTCATTAATTACAAGGCTGTGATCGCTGTGATCAAACCAAAGATGATACCTGGAGCATTGGCTGCAGCAAGTGGGATATCGCGTTCTTTTTTGAAGAGTCCGTAGTAAACCCAAAGACTACAGTTGATGGCTGCGACAAGGGGTTGAACAAAGTTTCCTTTGTGACCTGCGAGGTTATCCATGATTTGTGGGAAGTAAGACACATACATCATAACAGACATAAAGGTCGCAACCCAACCAAGAATTTTCATTTGTTTTTCATTCATTTTCAAAATACCTTTCATTTTTTGAGTACGCACTATTCTACCTTTTGTCTTTTACAAATTCAAGTGCTTTTTTCAAATGTTACCAAACTGTAAAGTGTCACAATCTTGTGATTTTGCAGGAAGATGGATTTCTTTTCGAGGGAATATTCTCTCTAATTGTTGTTTTTAGATATATTGTCTAATTTTGTGGAAATGTAATCATTTTCATCTCGAATAACATGCAAATTAATTGCATTTTCTTCCTACTTATGCTATTTTGATACACAGAGGTAAAATTTTATGAATAAACAAAAAATCAACCAAATCGTTGGCTCGATCGGTGCCTTTATTGGGATTATCGTTTTCATTGCCTACATCCCACAAATTATTGCTAATTTACAGGGAAATAAGGCCCAACCTTTCCAACCCTTGTCAGCTGCTATTTCTTGCTTGATCTGGGTCATTTATGGTTGGACAAAGGAACCTAAAAAAGACTGGATTTTGATCATTCCGAATTCGGCAGGTGTCATCCTAGGGGGATTGACTTTCCTTACATCACTTTAATAGAAAGTGAACAAAGACTGAACTCTACGGGTTCAGTCTTTTTTGTGTATCCCTTTGAAAAACAAAAACAATCGCAGTCGGTTTTCGTACAAAAAAGCCCGCTATGAGCAAGCTAAAAAAATTGACAATTCTTTTCTTTGAATAACCTATGCTGGACTATTGTGCAAAAATATCCAAATGATTTCTAATTATTATTTAGAGTATATTGAAACTTTCTGCTGTGAGAAAAGTGCCTGAAATAATCATGTTTCAGGCACTCGGAATTATTGAGACCTTTGGCTCAATAATTAGTCATGGAACTTCTTCGAAGTTCGCTGACGTCCGTTCTCACCTAAGGAAAGTTTCTAATTTGATTTGAGCTTCTCTTTTCTTAAATCTGCACAATCTTGCGGTAGCTCCGAGAGGTGATCCAAAAGACGATCAGGTAGGTGATGAGAAAGACAGCACAGACGCTGAGGGTCACGACGAGGACTTGGCCACTATTGATGACACCGAGGACTTTGAGAATGAGGCGGATCATATGGTAGGCAAAGGCCAGGTGGACAAAGGCAAAGATGAGAGGGAGGAAGAAGACGGTCCGCACTTGACGGTTGATGGTCCGTTTGACCTCATGTTCATCAAGCCCCACCTGTTGGAGGATGACGAAGCGATCACGGTCTTCATAGCCTTCTGAGATTTGCTTGTAGTAGATGACGATAACCGTTCCGACCATAAAGATCAGTGACAAGAAAATTCCGATAAAGAAGATGCCACCAAAGAGGCTATTCAACTCTGCCACATCGTTGGCTCGGTTACCTCCATAGATAAATGTTCCTTGGCCCTGTTGGCTGCTCAATTCATCGATCATCTTGTCATAGCTAGCTGCTAGCTTGAGTTGCTGGTCTTCATCAACATTGACATTGAAGCCACCGTAGATATTGGTATTGATAGCAAGGTTCGGAAACTGGGCGACAAAGGCTGAGAGGTCAGGCACGATCAGGTAGTTGAAATCCTCCGTCAGCATGTTAAACTGATTTGGAACATGATCGGTGATAAAATCCTTGCTCACTTCTTCCTTGACTTGGAAGTCTTGCCCGTTGATAGTGAACTGCTTTTGCCCTATCAGAGCCTTGTTATGAGCAAAGAGGATGACTTGGTTGCCGGTCAGATCGACGTGTTCTCCTGTCATCTGTTCATAACTTTCCGCATCAAAGACCATAAAGACGGTTTTAGGAGTGACGCTGCGTTCATCAGCTGGATAGACGGTGAAATCCGTGCCCTTTTGTGATTTGACCCCAAAGTTGGCATAGGTCATCAGATCGCGATTTTTGATCTCAAGATGATGCTCAGAAGCAAACTCATCAAATTTCTGATTGATTTGCTCCAGATCTACCCCTTTTCCTTGGACAGAGAAATCATGAGGAGCCATGATCTTCTTGAACATTTCGCCACCGACATAGATGTTGGTGGCAGCAGAGATCGTCACCAGCACCATGGTCGAGAGGATGGCAATGGTCGCAAGCCCCACTGCATTTTTCTTCATGCGATAGATGAGGTTAGAGACCGAGATCATGTTGTTTGGTTGGTAATAATACCCCTTCTTTTTCTTAAGCAGGTGCAAGAAGACGGTGATCCCAGCATTAAAGAGCAGGTAGGTCCCGATCATAACCAAGACAACGGCTAGAAAGAAAATCAAAATCGCAGACATGGGGTCTTTGACAGACAAAGCCAGGTAGTAGCCAAAACCGAGAGAGGCTAAGCCCAGGATGGTTTGGGGCCACAAAAAGCGGGCTTTCTTTTCGCCACTTGCTTTCTCACGAGTTAGTTGCAGGGCATTCAAACGGAGAATGCGCCAAGCATTGAGAAGGACCAAAAGGGCAAAGATGAGACCAAAGGTGACAAAGACTGCAATCACAATTCCAGGTTGGAAGGTAGATACCAGCTGGACCTTCATCTTCATCAGTTTCAAGAGAAAGGCAAAGATCAGCTTATCAAAGAGGGCTCCGATCAAGACACCGCTTGAGATAGTCACAAAACCAAAAATAAAGAGTTCTTTGAAAATCATGCTGATGAGATGCCGCTTTTCAAGACCTAGCATGCTGTAGATTCCCAGCTCTTTGGAGCGGTTTTTCATGACGAAGCTATTGGCATAGAGCACGATGATGGCTCCAGCAGCATTGACCACAAACAGTCCCAAGCCTAGGGTGAAGAGCATGGGAGATCCTCCTCGAAGCTCATGAATGTGGGGATTAAAGGTCAGGGAGTCAAAGAGGTAGGCGATGGTCACTGCGAGAATGACTGCAATCGCAAAGGGATAATAGAGCTTGCGGTTCTTGATCAGATTGGAGCAAGCTAATTTAGTGGTTAATCGAAACATCTACTCCACCTCACTTGCCATGACCGTCAAGGTATCCGAGATTTCTTGGAACATCTGACGTTCTGTTTTTTCCCCGCGGAAGATCTGATTGTAAAGGATCCCGTCCTTAATAAAGAGCACGCGCTTGGCCCGAGCTGCCGCTGCGGTTGAGTGGGTCACCATGAGGATGGTTTGTCCCATTGTATTAATATCTTCAAAGACATCGAGCAAAGCAGCCGAAGATTTGGAATCCAGCGCCCCTGTTGGCTCGTCTGCCAGGAGGATTTCCGGAGATGTGATGATAGCCCGTGCTACAGCCACCCGTTGTTTTTGCCCACCAGAGATTTCGTAAGGGTATTTCTCTAGAAGTTGGTGAATGCCTAATTCCCGACTCACGCTATCGACCTTGCTCATCATTTCCTTGACCGGCCTGCGAGAGAGGACTAGAGGCAGGAGGATATTGTCCTTGACGGATAAGGTGTCGAGCAGGTTGAAGTCTTGAAAGACAAATCCTAGTTTTTCCCGACGGAAGCTCGAGGCATCCTTGTTCTTGATAGTTGAAGTATCGGTACCGTTGAGGTAGACCCGTCCTTCGGTCGGCTGGTCCAGCATGGCTAGGATATTGAGAAGGGTCGATTTCCCGGACCCTGATTCCCCCATGATGGCGACGTATTCCCCTTTTTCCACGGTAAAATGAATGTCCTTTAGGGCTTCAACTTGCGTCCCTTGAAAGCGGGTTTTGTAGATTTTTTTGATGTGTTGAACGTCTAGCAATGACATACTTTTCTCCTTTTACTAGTAGATCAAGAAAAATTCTTGGGTTTGGTGCAGGACTTGGAGACCAAATTCCGTCTTTTCCAGATCGGTTTGCTCATTTGGTTTCTTAATCTTTTTGGGTTGTTTCATCCATTTCAAGAGTTTCATTTTCTTGACCTCCTTCATTTGATGAGACTATTGTATAAAAAATAAAAGGCGGCTACCATAACCTAACCTTTCATTTTACCGTTTATTTCTTACATTTTTGTAAGATGGAAAAAAACTAATCCATGACCAACTTCTTCTCTTCAAAGCGAATGGCGACGGTTGTGCCTTGGCCAACCTCTGAGTGGAGGCTAATCTTGTGGCCCAATTGCTCTGCAATTTTCTTAGACAGATAAAGCCCCAGCCCTGAGGATTGCTGGGTCATGTGGCCATTGTAACCGGAGAAGCCCCGCTCAAAGACGCGAAGGACATCGCTATTTTTGATTCCAATCCCGCTGTCTTTTATATAGAGAGTCTGGTCTTTAAAATAGATTTCAATTCCACCTGTGCTGGTATACTTGAGGCTATTGGACAAGAGTTGCTCGATGATGACCAAGAGCCACTTGCGATCGGTAATGACGGCGACATCCAAATCATGCAGGTTCACTGTCAAGTTCTTTTGGATAAAAAAGAGGGCATATTTGCGGACCACTTCTTTGACCAAGTCCTCTAACGACACGCGCTTTAAGACCAGATCGTCATGAAAACTCTCCAGTCGCAGGTACTGCAGAACCAGATTGGCATAGGAGTCAATCTTGAAAAGCTCCTGCTCCATCTGCTGCTTGACAATAGGTGTCTCGACATCTTGGACCAAGAGCTGGCTAGCTGCAATGGGCGTCTTAATCTGGTGAACCCAGAGGGTGTAGTAATCCATCAGGTCATTGAACTTGGCCTGGGCTACTTTGCCTTGCTCCAGGCGCGCCTGCTGTTCTTCTGTATATTTTTCATAAAGAAGATGTTCCAGTGGTGAGGCAAGCTCTATTTCCTCATACAGCAAGGCTTTGCGGTACTCCTGAAAGGTCATAGCGAAATCCCAGATCAAGATACAGAGGGTAAAAAATCCTAGCATCAGAGTTGCATAGAGGAAAACCGTCCCCGTCTCTGGAAAGAGAAAGGCAAAGACCAAATCGACCATCAAAAAGATGACCACTAGATAGAGCAGGCGCCTGCGGGATACCACATACTGCCAAAAGATATTTCCATATTTATTCATGGACCAACCCATAACCGATGCCTTTCTTGGTTTCGATGAAGTTTGACAAGCCAGCCTCTTCTAATTTCTTGCGAAGGCGGGCCACATTGACAGACAAGGTATTATCATCAATAAAGAAGTCGCTATTCCAGAGCTCTTTCATCATATCATCACGCGCCACGATACTGCCCGCATGCTCAAACAGGACTCGCAAGATCTGAAATTCATTCTTGGTCAACTTGATGACTTCCCCTTCATACACCAAGTCCGTAGACTTGAGATTGAGGATGGCTCCCCGGTGTTCCAGCAGATTTTGATCCGTCCCGAACTCATAGGAGCGGCGCAAGAGGCCTTGGACTTTGGCAAGGAGGACATTTTGGTCAAAGGGCTTGGTGACAAAGTCGTCTCCACCCATATTGATGGCCATGACAATATCCATGGCTTGATCCCGTGAAGAAAGAAACATGATCGGAACCTTTGAAACCTTGCGAATCTCTTGGCACCAGTGGTAGCCATTGTAGAGAGGCAGGCCAATATCCATGAGGATCAAGTGGGGGTCACTTTCGACAAAGATCCCGAGGACATCCATAAAATCCTCTACTGCGACCACTTCATAGCCCCATTGTTCCAATAATTGTTTGACCTGTTGGCGGATAATTTCATCGTCTTCCACTAAGAGAATTTTATGCATGGCTTTCTTTCCTTCTTTTTTTCTTCTTCCTATTATAACAGATTAAACAGCAGAGAAAAAGGCTGTTTCAGAGGGAAAGAAAAGCTGGGGCCTACTTTCTTGATGGGAGGCGCTTTTTCTACATCCATTTTTGTGCTATACTGAAAGAAATAAGACACGGGAGGCACAGATGTCGACGATTTTTGATTACCTAAAAGAAGTGACCTACGATTCTATATATGACCGTCCCTTCAATGAACTGGATGTTCTCGCATTGACAGAGCTGACCTATCTACCCTTTGGACATATTGTGCCTCAAGGAGATACAACAGGGATTCCAGTGCGCCTGTCTGATGCGATGGAACTGATCGACCGGACAACCGATTTCATCGTGAGTAACCAGCACCTGCAATTAGTCGATGGCTTGGCTACTTCAAAGCGCTTTAAGAACATCAAACTCCTCAACTATGTCGATGAGTACGATCCCGATGTGCAAAAACAGTTCGCGGCCATGACCTATCGGCTTAGTCTGGATGCGTATTTGGTCGTTTTCAGAGGGACTGATGATACCTTGATCGGCTGGAAGGAAGATTTCCACATGACCTATATGGACCATGTACCAGCTCAGAAACGCGCAGCCAGCTACCTGCACCATGTCATGAAGGAATTTCCAAAAGGACGTTTCTTGGTGGCTGGTCACTCCAAAGGGGGAAATCTCGCAACCTATGCCTGCTCGTATCTACCTGATTCCTTATTTGAACGGGTCGACGCCATCTACAGCTACGATGCTCCTGGCCTCAACAAGGCCATCATCGAAACCGAAGGCTACCAGCGCACGTCTCCATACATTCGTCGCTTTGTCCCTCAGGGATCCATCGTTGGTATGATGTTGGAAGTGCCGGAACCGACGACCATTGTCAAGAGTCGCGCCTTGGGTGGCTTTGCCCAGCATGACGCCTTCACTTGGGAAATCAAGGACTACAGCTTTGTGACCGTTTCAGAAACCAGTCCAGATAGCCAGCAGACCGATCTGACCTTGAAGCAATGGGTTCGCGAAACATCGGCAGAGGAGCGTAAGAAGTTTTTTGACACCTTTTTTGGCATTTTTCTGGATGCCGGCATCACTTCCATCAATGACCTAACCGATCTCAAACAGCTAGCCAAGGCCAAGGAAATCCTCCAAAATGCCCAGGATTTGGATCCAACCGAGCGGGAAATGCTGGAACGCTTGGCCAAGCAGCTCATCGACACCCGCTTTCAAGCTTGGAAAAAATGGCAAACGGTCCCCCGCATCCTGGTTCAAATGGCCGCATTTTTCAAGCGAAAAAAAGCAGTCGGGCTTTCCTCCCCACTGCTCCTAGAGCACAAGGAGTGAGGCTCAACAACTGAAAAAAGAGGCCACCTCTTCTATTCACTAAAACGCAAAACGAGGCTGGGACAAAAGTCCTAGCCTCTTAATTATCTTTGGATTGTCGAGCAAGACGCAGTGGTTGAGTGGGCTCTACTACGCTGATTTCATCAGCTTTTACAGCCCTACTCAACTGTGCGGAGGTGGGACGACGAAATCGAATTCTAACGAATTACCGATTTCTGTCCCACTCTCTTTTCTATTTTCTATTAGTTCTGAGGAGATGGAGCATCTGGCGTGCTTGCTTCTGTTACAGCTGCGCTTGCAGGCTCTGTTTCTGTCTCAGTGGTGGCAGGCCTGCTTCCTTCTGAAGCTGCTGCTTCTTTTTCCACCGGAGTTTCTGTAGCGACAGGCGTTTCAGCTGTAGAAGCTGGTTTCCCCGCTTCGTTTGCAGATGGCGCAGCTGCCAATTCTGCCTGGAAGGCTTGGATGGCCTGTAGTAAGGCTGCTTTATCACTCTTTGGATTAGACAATTGGTCAAAGAGAGCTTCTAAGCGATCAAATACAGCATCACTAGCTCCCTTGTCCTGCAATTGTTGGTGTAGGGCCATCAATTGGTTATAGAGCTGTTGATAAAGAGCGACATCCCCAATTTGAGGCTCTTCCGTTTGCTTTTGTTTTTGCTTTTCAATGGTATCACTGATTTCGCGTAGAAGTGCTTCCCCACTTGTAATAGCCTTGTCTGGATCAGATTCTTTTCCAAGTTGAGCCAAGCTTGTTTCAAAGGCAGTTCGTTTGCCTTGATCTTCGACTTGTGGCAAGAGCGACTGGATTTGCTCTAAGAGGGCTGTCAAAATCTTGTTCTGTTGACGGGCTTCTGTCGCCTTATCCAACTCTCCATACAAGCCTTTGAGGAAATCATAAACCGCTAAGTTGTAGGATGGGGCTTGACTTCCTTTTAGATCCAAAACTGTTTTTTCAATAGGATAGGTTTGGCCTTTTTCTTGGGAGAAGAGCTGATCAATAGCTTGCTTGGTTTGGTAGAGTTCCATAAAGTGAGACTTGGAATCCCAAGCTTCTTCAAAGGCTTGAGCTCGGTAGAGCTTCAAGGCTAGATCTGCTGCCTTAGTGCGGAGTTCTGGTGTCAAGCGCGCATCGCTCAAGCTTTGGTAGAAATACTTGAGGTAGTCGACCGATGTCACACCCGTCCGATCTTGCATCTCCTGAACAGCTTCTAATAGCTTCCCTTCCTGTTCTAAACGCTTGCTGTCCTTGGCAGCATAGGCTTCCTGCAGTTGAGAGACCAACTCTTCCTTCTTCAATTGGAAGGCTTCTGTGTCTAGCAAACGCACTTGTTCCAGCAACTCTTGGTAACGACGATCCAAGGCTGTCTCTTCTTTTGGTTTGACCGCTTGAGTCGCATGAATATACTGCTCATCAACCTGTTTGAGACTAGCTAGATAGCCCTCTGTTGAGTTACTTGGGAAACTCTTGACATTTTCCAAGAAGTGGCCCAAGATCAGCTCAATCCGTCTTTGTTGCAATGGATCAGAAGCATAGAGGCTGCGGCTTTCTGCTAAGAGCTGGTTGACCTTGTCCTCTACGACTTTCTTGTCCAAGTCTCCTTTTTTGTAAGGAGATTGGATGGTTGGAAGACGGTGGGCTAAGTAGTCTGCTAGTCCTGCTGAGCGGACCTTGATGTAGTGGTTGTGATCGCCATGCGGGATGACAAACTGACCATTTTCAATCTGGAGGCTATAAGGAGAAATCCCCGAACGAAGCGCTGTTGCATAGAGTTCATTGATAAAGTCTAGTTCAGGATTGCCAGTTTCAAGTGGGATGCGGACATGTTCCTTCCGAACGGCATAAGGATGGATGTGGGTCGGATCGTATTCTTGGTCTGGATTGTTAAAGACAAAGAAACCATTGGAAATCTTAATGGCCTCACGAGGGACACCGTAGGTCTTACTGATGTACTGGATCTTTTCCTCATCTGAGGCATCACGAGAATAGGTCGCAACATCATCTGTCAGGGGCTGACCCTTGTCCTCTTCTTTCTTACCAGCTAGAGTTGCCTCTGCTGCTGCAATCTCTTGAGGAGAAAGGTCCTTTTTATAGAAATAATGGGCATGGTTGCCATGAGCGACCATATAGCCTTCCTCGTCCTTGCTGATGACCTTGTCTGCGTGGAAGCCGTGATCGTGCTCCTCTTCGTGATCATGACTATTTCCATGCTCATGATCAGGATCAACTGGTCTTGTGCTTGGATTTGAAGGCCGATTTGGACTTATTTCAGCAGGTGTAGTAGCACCTTGAGCACGAAGCAATTGGAATTGCCGCGCCAACTCACGCTCTAAAGGCGATAGAGAGCTGTATGGGATAAAGTGGAAATGATCCCCATGCGGATAGACAATCCCTTGATCGGTCCACTTGGTAATCTTGCTTGGATCAAAGACAGAACCGTCAGACTCCACATGACGAGAAGACAACGGGGCTTTCTGCAATTCTTCGATCAAGTTGGTCAGGGTTGGACTCGGTTTGGAGGCAGTTGGTTTAGACGTCGTTGGTGTCGTCTGTGTATTGGTTGTACTAGCTGATGGCTGGTTGCTCGCTTGCTTCCCAAGGCTTGAAGAGGCTGGATCCGGATTTCCTTGCCCTTGTTCTGTACTTGCTCCAGCTAGGCGTGAGTTCCCAGCATGATGGCCAGCTTGACCACCTAAGACAGAGAGAGCTGCTGCTAACTCTCCAGCAGATAAGGCACTCTTTGGAATAAAATGGAAATGGCCACCATGGGGCACAATAAAGCCGTCCCCTGTATCTGAAATGACATCTCCAGGGCTAAAGACATAACCATCGTCCGTACGGTAGCCACCACCTGTATGGTTCTTAGCCGTCAGCATCTCTAGAGTCTTTCCTTCTTTCAGCGCTTGACTCGGTTGACGGAAGTCACGGGTCTTGCCTGTCTTGTGCGAGGAGCTCGCTTGCACCGATCCCGTCTCTCCTTCTTCTTTGGTGCCTCCCTTTTGTTGTTGGGCGATCTCCTCGATCGAGCGCACATTAACCGTATGTTGGGCATCCTTTAAGTAGAGATAGTATTTCCCAGCGCGTTTGATGATATAGCCATCCTTGACCTTGCTCACGATATCTGCTTCTTTCAGCTGATAAGTTGGATCCCGCAAAATCAACTCTTCACTAAAGATGGCATCAAATGGAACCTTGCCGCTGTAGTAATGAAAATGATCCCCATGAGAAGTGACAAAGCCTTCATCTGTAATCTTGATGACAATCTGCTCTGCCTGGGTCTTTTCCTTGGCATTGACTGCTTCGATGCTGTCTTCCTTTTTGCTGGTGGCAGACGATGACGATTTCTTGTCCGCTTGCAAATACTGAATCTGATTCTTTTTCTCTTCCTTGACTTGTGGTTGCTGACTGAGCGCATAGGCACAGAGTCCTAGCCCCAATGTCGCTACAATTCCAATCGTTCCCTTTTTCTTCATTCTTGATTTACTCCTCTAATTCCTTGGCTAAAGTCGCCATATTTTCTTCTAAATTTTCTAGTAGATCCTTATCGTTTTGTGGATCGGCTTCCAGTGGATCCAAGACCTTGACACGCGCCCCTGTTGCCTTAGCGATACTATCTGCCACCTTTGACGACGTGTGCTTTTCCACAAAGATCGTTTTCACTTTGTAGTCTTTGACAAACTGCTGGATCTCGGCCAATTGCCGAGCGGTCGGTTCTTGCTCTGGGGAAATCCCTGCAATCCCTAACTGCTTGAGACCAAAGCGTTTGGCCAGATAAGAAAAGGCCGTATGCTGGGTCACAAAAGTCTTTTGCTTGGCCTTGTCAAAGAGAGGCTGGTAGTGAGCTACTAGTTCCTCACAGCGCTTTTCAAGCTTTTGAGCATTGGCCTGATAGAGTTCCTTGTTCTTTGGATCGATCTCTCCCAAACGTTGGGCGATGATCTTTCCTTCCTCTGCGATTTTTACAGGATCCAACCAAGTATGCGGATCATACAAGTGCTTGGCTTCTTTTCCCTGACCAGCCTCGACATCCTCTAATCCAGCCACCTTATCAAGGGTCATTCCTTGGCTACCTTCGATCACTCGCAACTTGGAACCTTGAAGATTAGGATCTAAGCGACCGGCCCAAGATTCCAGGGTCTGAGAATGATAGACAAATACATCCGCATCATAGATCTGGGCTACTTCCTTGGTTGAGGGTTCATAATCATGGATCCCTGTACCTGACTGAACCATCCAGATGTCATTTTGATCGCCAGAGATTTCCTTGACCAGGGCATAGATAGGATAAAAACTCGTGACAATTTTAAGACCTTTTTTAGAAGGGGGCTTGCCCGCATTTCTTTGACTTCCACAAGCCGTCAGCAGAAAGAAACCGAGAAACAAGAGTCCCAGAACCTTCATTCTTCTCCTATTCATCCTTCACCTCTTTTTCATTTTTGTTAACTAGTTTATTAATTGGTTAATTAACTAGTTAATCATACTGCGAATCATTTGCTTTGTCAAGCTTTTTTTACATTTTTTTCCTTTTAATGTTAGAGACTAGCATTCTGCAAATAGATAGCTGCCTTTTAGACAGTAAAAAAGTTTGAGACAAACCTGTCTCAAACTTTTTATTGACGGTAGAAATATTGATCAGCCGGATAGTTGCCTGCAGATTGAGTGACCACCAGACGTGGCTTGCTGGTATCAGACTGGTCTCCATCTGGATTTTGGAAACCGATTTTCAGAAGTCCAATCGCTGCACCAGTTTCACCCATCTTCATCTCAACATAAGGGATCTTGCTCTTCTTATCCGAGTCCGCAACAGCCTTGAGGCTACCTTGGCCCTTGACTTTTCCGTCTGCTTGGATGACGATTTCAGCCCCCTTGCCATTGCGCCAGGTTCCAGCTAAGCTTGAGAAGTCGCCTCCGTTAATGGCCGCAATATCCAAGTCTTTCTCTTTTTTCGGTTGCGGGTAGGCTTTCCACCACTCTAGATGGTAATCACGGTAGGCCACGTCACCAAAGAGAATCCGACGTTCTTGGGAAGCTACTCCATCAGGACCTGTCACACCCGCTGGGATCAAGTACAAGGTTTGCTCTTGCCCTTGGATCGCAGTCCCATTTGCCCCAGTGAAATAAACTTCATAATAGCCTTTTCGCTTCTTGGGCTCTTTTTCTTTATTGAACAAGTAACTTGCCCGAGTGCCTCCACTCCAGAAAGTCCATCCGGTCTCCCCATTTACAATACTTGGGAAGGCATTGGTCTTGTTTTGGTAATATTCTTCTGGAGTATAGCCATAAAGTTTAAAACCAGAATCGGCGATTTCCTTTTCATAGGCATCATTGGAATAAGCACCTTCAAACGGTGAGAGATTGCCATCAAGGACGACATCATTGGGATCTGTCGATTTGAAAAAATCCTCTCGATTGGCAAAGACCATCTCGTGGTCGGGATTTTTATCAGACATGGTGACCGTGATCAAAGGCTTCTTATCTGTCTTGTATTTGAAGACACGAACAGTGACTGTAAAGTCTGTATTGCCATCGGATTTTTTCATCTTGCCTGTTGAAATTTTGTTAGATCCTTCGACCTTCCAATTCGTGCTAAATTCAGCAGATACCTTGCCATCAGACGTTTGGTAATCGATCTTCCAAGCCTTGCCTTTTTTCTCGATTTTGGCTTCATCCCGTTCATTAGAGACGTAGTCACCACTCAAGTCAATAGCTTTTTCCTTTGGCTTAGTGGCCTTCTTACTGGTCTGGTTAAATTCCTTTTGATGGTCTGGTTGGATATTGGAGCTAGAGTAGAGATAGACTCCTCCGATCAGAACAGCTGCTCCGACCAGCCCCAAAATCGGCCCCAGGTATTTTTTCTTCCACTTAAGATTCATTTTACTACCTCCATGGAATAAGATCTTTACACTAGTATACCCTAAATCGAAGGTATAGTAAAATTCCCCTCTATGTAGTAGTTTTCCAGGTTTGAACTGACTAGTTTTAGTAGGAAATACCTGTTTCTCAAAAACAATATTTTGTTTATCGTTATTTTTTTATCGTTTTTCGATACTTTTTTATTGACTTATTTTTTATAAGGAGTATACTATAGGTGAAAAATAAAAAAACTTTAAGGAGGCTTGCGATGAAAAACTCAAAAACCTTAAAAGATGTCATTGAAGTCTTAACGGCTTTCATTTACTTCTGTGGCTTTATAACCGTGGCCGCACTGGTCGTCCACCTGCTTTCCCGGATGGGAGTGTTTAAGGAGATCGTTCAATCTGGACGCTTGTCCTTTGATATCAATGGTATCCAGCTCTTCCCCAAACATCCGCACCCCCTCTGGCAGTTGCTCTTTCCACTAGCCTCAAGCGCTATCTATATTTTTCTTCTCATCACCATTCGCAGCTTCCTCCAAAATCTCTACCAAGAAAAGATCTTTTCTCACTCCAACATTGATCTTTGCAACCGAGCTTGGAAGATTCTCTTGGTCTTGTCCTTTATGTCTGGTACACTTGAGACCAGCGGCAATGCTTATCTCCTTCCCTTCACCTTCCGATTGACCTTTAACACGGGACTTCTCCTTGCCGTCCCAATTGTCTGGGTCCTTGGCAAGATTTTAGAAAGAGGGATTGAAATTGCCGAAGAAAATGAGCTAACCATTTAAGGAGGGTGCCATGATTATCGTCAATCTAGATGTCATGCTGGCCAAGCGAAAGATGAAATCCAATGAGCTAGCAGACAAAATCGGCATCACCACAGCCAACCTCTCCATCCTCAAAACAGGCAAGGCCAAAGCCATCCGCTTCACCACCCTTGAAGCCATCTGCAAAGAACTCGACTGCCAGCCTGGAGATATCCTGGAATACCGGCCTGATGAATAGGGACTATATTCGGAGACTTTCCTTGGGTGAGGACGGACGCTAGCGAATCCCTTTGGGATTCCATTCCTAAGATTTGATACCACTGTCTCAAATCTTCCGAGAGTCTGAAACGAAAATGTTTCAGACTCTTTTCTCACTGAGGAAGTCTCCATTAACATTCATGACGAATAGGACTCATCTAACTTCCTTGTAAACTCAATGATGGGAACTCTATCAATACAACAAAAGCACTCCCCGCGGGAGTGCTTTTCATCTACAATTATCGTTTAACCAATAATGCTTCCATTTGGTACAGATGGATCAACGGTTAGGACCGTTAATTGATCTCCGTGTTCAGCGGAAAGAATCATGCCTTGGCTGACATATTTTTTCATCATCTTACGTGGTTTGAGGTTGGCCACAATTTGAAGTTTCTTGCCGACCAATTCTTGTTCGTTTGGATAGAATTGAGCTATACCTGAGAGGATTTGACGGTCTTCGCCATCTCCTGCATCTAGGCGGAAGCGAAGCAATTTGTCTGATCCTTCGACGCGTTCCACTTCTTTGACTTCTGCTACACGGATTTCAACCTTGTCAAAGTCTTCAAATTTGATCTCGTCTTTTTCAGACTTGAGTTCCACTTCTTCTGGAATCCATTCTTTTTCTTTTGGTTTTCCAGCAGTCATTTGAGATTGGATGTAGGCAATTTCTTCTTCCATGTCGAGACGTGGGAAGATTGGAGTTCCTTTGGCAACCACTGTGACATTTTCAGGGAAACCTGCTAGGGTCAAGTTTTCAAGATCGAAGTCCAAGCCCAAGCCAAGTTGTTCCATGATGGCATTTGAGGTGTTCATCATGAATGGTTGGATCAAGTGAGCCACAACACGAAGGCTAGCCGCTAAGTGAGCCATGACCGCTGCCAATTGTTCCTTGTCCCCATCTTCTTTAGCGAGGACCCAAGGAGCAGTCTCATCGATGTACTTATTGGTCCGAGAGATGATGTTCCATACGGCTTCCAAAGCGCGTGGGTAATCAACCGCGTTCATTTGCTTGTGGTATTCTGCGATGTTTTCTTCAACTACCTTAGCCAAATCTGCATCAAATGCAGTGACATTTTCCACATAAGCTGGAACTTGACCACCAAAGTATTTGTTAATCATGGCTACCGTCCGGTTAAGGAGGTTTCCAAGGTCATTGGCCAATTCATAGTTGATACGAGCCACGTAGTCTTCTGGTGTGAAGGTCCCATCAGAACCAACTGGAAGGCTACGCATGAGGTAGTAACGGAGTGGATCCAAGCCGAAGCGTTCCACCAACATTTCTGGATAGATGACATTCCCTTTAGACTTCGACATCTTGCCGTCTTTCATGACAAACCAACCATGGGCAATCAAGCGTTCTGGCAATTTGATATCCAACATCATTAGAAGGATTGGCCAGTAGATCGAGTGGAAACGAAGGATGTCTTTTCCAACCATGTGGAAGACGGTTCCGTTCCAGAATTTATCAAAGTTTTCATGATCTTCTTGACCGTAACCAAGAGCCGTCACATAGTTGAGAAGGGCATCAATCCATACATAGACCACGTGTTTTGGATTAGATGGAACTGGGACTCCCCAAGTAAAGGTAGTCCGAGATACTGCCAAATCTTCCAAGCCTGGCTCGATGAAGTTTTTCAACATTTCATTGAGACGACCATCTGGCGTGATGAAATCTGGTTGGGATTTGAAAAATTCAACCAAGCGGTCTTGGTATTTGCTGAGACGAAGGAAATAAGATTCTTCAGAAACCCATTCTACTTCGTGGCCTGATGGGGCTACCCCACCGATGACCTTGCCATTCTCATCACGGTAAACCTCAGCCAATTGGCTTTCTGTAAAGAACTCCTCATCAGAGACTGAATACCAGCCAGAGTACTCACCCAAGTAGATGTCATCTTGTGCCAGCAAGCGTTCAAAGACCTGGGCCACCACTTTTTCATGGTAGTCGTCTGTCGTACGGATGAATTTATCATATGAGATATCGAGTAATTGCCAGAGTTCTTTCACTCCAACGGCCATCCCATCTACATAAGCTTGCGGCGTGATCCCAGCTTCTTCTGCTTTCTGCTGGATCTTTTGACCGTGCTCATCAAGACCAGTCAGGTAGAACACATCGTAGTTCATCATACGTTTGTAACGCGCCAAGACGTCACAGGCGATCGTTGTGTATGCTGAACCAATATGCAATTTACCAGATGGGTAATAGATAGGGGTTGTGATGTAGAATGATTTTGTCATGTTTCTTTTCCTTTCAGGGCTAATGGAACCCAATTTAGTAACACTCTATTATAACATTTTTAGGAGACCCTGAAAACCCAAAACCAGCTAGGAGCTTGGAAAGACAAGCAAAAAAGCTGACCGAAGTCAGCTTTCTATGATTGATAACGAATCACGCTATCTTACTTTCCAAGATAGTATTCTTTTACAACGTTCAATTTTTCGTCAAATTCGAATACCAATGGTGGGAAGTTAGGGATTTCCACATCCATGATTTCGTCGTCTGACAATTGTTTGATATGTTTTACAAGAGCACGGATTGAGTTACCGTGTGCTCCTACGAATACGTTTTTACCGTCTTTAAGAGCTGGAGCGATTTTATCTTCCCAGAATGGAAGGGCGCGTTCCAAAGTCACTTTCAAGTTTTCAGCATCTGGAATCACTGAATCGTCAAGTGAAGCATAACGACGGTCAGTGTGTGCTGAGTGTTCATCATCACGGTCCATTGCAGGAGGCAATACATCGTATGAACGACGCCAGATGTGAACTTGTTCATCACCAAATTGTTCAGCAGCTTCTGCTTTGTTTTTACCAGTCAAACCACCGTAGTGACGTTCGTTCAAGCGCCATGATTTTTCAACTGGAACCCACAATTGGTCAGAAGCTTCAAGAGCCAAGTTTGTTGTTTTGATCGCACGTTTCAATACTGAAGTGTAAGCTTGGTCAAATTCGATACCAGCTTCTTTGATCAATTTACCAGCGTCAATCGCTTGTTGTGTACCTTTTTCAGACAAATCAACATCAGCCCAACCAGTGAAAAGGTTAGCTTTGTTCCATTCAGACTCACCGTGGCGAGCAAAAACCAATTTTACCATTAGATGGATCTCCTTTTTATTCTCCGAGGTTTCCCCCGTTTATCTATTTTATTCTACTAGATTTTCAGTAAAAAATCTAGTGGCGACCATAGAAAAGTGCAATTTCTCACAAAAAAGAGCCTGACGGCTCTAGTTTGAAATTGAGGAATGTTTATTCTTACGTTGAAATAGGTTTATTCTGCCGATTGCTCCTTCTCTTCTGCTCTTTCATCATCTGAAGGATGATTTCGTCTATAAACAATCCCGCTGATATTCCACCACTCTCTGAGGATAAAAATCCAATAGAAGGCCTGACACAAGTAAAATCCCCATTCCAACCGAAGGAGGTCTATTTGAACAGTCATAGAAAACATGGTGAAGATTAAAATAATGCTACAGGCTACAAAAATTAACAGTGATTGAAGATGCGCCAGCAAAGGATAGCCTGTTTTATCTAGAAGATATTTTAAAAAAATAGCAAGTACTGGTAATACGAAAAGAATCACTAGTGAAATGGTGAAATAGGAATTAAGAAGACCTTCGAACTCTTTGGCATTGTAGAGAGAATGTTCACCTAGGAAAATCGTAAACCGTGCCGAATCATTCTCCCCTATTTTTTGATATATATAAAACGGTGACATCAATAGGGTCAAAACATAGGCCGTAAATAAGCCAAGTTGACGCCATAACTGATGATTAAATTTTATTTTTCCTTTTACCATGTCTCCTTTCACCCCCTAACCTTTCCATTCCGAATTTCAACAGTCTCAGATACTTGTTTCCCATCATCGAATAGGCCATACCACCCATCTGGTAGAGACCTAATTGCCAAGTAATGCTTCAAAACTGATTTAAAATCATTCCCTGATTCTTTAAATCGACTTATATTTTCAGGGGAGATAATTTTAACATAAATGTCTCCTGATTCGATAAAACTACTATACGAGACATCATACCATCCCCCTAGAATTTTTAACTCAGAATTAGGAATGCCATTCTCATATTGCTCCATCAAACTGAAATAATTGTTACCTCGTTTCTTAAAAGGGGATAAGCTTATTTCAATCCAAGAGCCGCTAAAAGCACTATACTCGTTAATTTTTTTATCTAATTCTGCTTCAAGCTCGATTCGCTCAGTACTGAATTCAAATCCCTTCTCTATAATAGGCAAATAGGCTCTATCAAAATCATCATAGGTATTTTCTATTCCTAGGTTTTCAGCTAAATCAATCTTATTAGAATACGGCATCACCAAGTGTTTAAATCTGACTGATTTTTTTAGGGGAATTGAAATCTTTTTCCCTTCAACCGTTTCAGAATAGATAAAATTCACATCCGGACCGGCATTGGGACGAGTCCAAGAGAAACCTGTAATCTGTATATCTCCCCGGAAACTTCTACTATCATAGAAACCTTTTAGGTTAGCGTCTAAATTTCTATAAAAATAGAATCCTAGAAACAGTAGGAAGCAGATAACCACTAGAAAGGCTTTTGACCGATCACTAATCGTCGTCTGGCCCTTCTTGAAATGTTTTTTCAAAATCACGTTCCAACTCTTCTTCAACATTTTCCTCCTTTATGACCTTTTTAAATTCTTCAGCATTCCGAACGATTTCTTTCTGCCCACTCTTTGTATAAGGAGCACTAATAGACCAACTGAAATGATCTGCATCAGGAAACAAACTCTTGATGACAGTTTTTTCCTCCTCCATAGTGAGGTTTTGTTTTAAAATCAAGAGATGGCGATATTTTTTTAGTAGGGTTAAGAGTTTACTATCCTTCACCTTCACACCATTGCGATCTAATCTCTCCGTAGAACTTGAGGAAGTTTCTACTTTTTCATCTTCATCATCATATTCATAATCTATCCAACATCCTCCTACATCTATTTTATTTCTATCAAGACTGTATTTTTTTGTCTCAAATTTGGGTGCAGGCAATATTTGATAAAATCCACTGTAACCATAATCAACAATCATTTTTGGATCTGTCTCTGCGATTTCTCCCTTGTTCAGATTCACAAATAGGAGATTATTTTTTGTAACATTGAAAGCTACATACTCATCTTTTCCATCTGTAAACATGCTACTTCGCATGTTTCCTTCAATCGAGTCGTAACCCATTTTTTGAACGAGTTTTAAAACATCAATGGTATGACCTTCTCCTTTCTCTTGGCCCAATTCATAATACCGAATTCTAAAATATTCATTTACATCTTTTTTCTTATCTTCATTACTGATTAGTTTAGAATCTTGAAGGGCTATATATTGGGATCCGACAGCATAAATATATGGGTTGTTTTTTCTATCTTCTTTCTTAAAACTATAAGCCAATATTGGAATTCCGGTGGCCTCTTCACTAATGATTCGATTTTCCAATAACCGTTGTCCTCTACCAACATAATCATAATCTCTATCACTCACAACATGTACCGCTTCTTTTAGGTAAAAAAAGCTCCAGATACCGCCAACCATTATAACGGTCACGGCAACTAAGGAAAAAATATGCCATATTTTCCAAGAAAAATTCTCTAGCTTCTTCATCTCGTTCTCCTTTTGTTTGATCGTGAAAGTATATTATATCATGATTTTCCCTATTTTTCTCTCGGTATCCTAATGTGGCTTTACCATACAAAAAAGAGCTTGACGGCTCTGGTTTGAAAATAGCTTGCTTCTTTTTGTCTTCAACAAACATTCACAATATAGAACTATTCTTTTGATAAGATTTCTGCCTCATTAGCTGTTTTGGTAGCAGAATTTCGATATTCAATCATCTTTTTTATATCACGTAAGTTGCTATAAATATGAAACAAATAAATGAGTAAGCAGACATAGAAACCTGAGCTAAAGCTATAGTGATCTTTCTGAACTGACAAAGAAAACACCGCATAAACGAACATTACTACACAAGATACATGAATCAACAAAGACTGTAAACTAGCTAAAAATGGGTATCCCTTTTTTTCAAAGAAATTATGAATGAAAAAAGCAAGGATAGGTAAGGTTACTAATAGTAAAAGCAAAATGATAAAATAAAAATTTACAAGATCCTCAAACGCTTCACCCCCAAATACAGGGTTATTGTCCAGAAAGAGAAAAATTTGTGAATTATTTGGATTTGAAATAGCTAGATCATTGTAAAATGGCAAAGCTAGAAATGAAAAAATTAGGAAAATATACAATCCAAGTTCCCAAGCTAGACTAAGTCCAGTATCCTTTTGTATTTCTGACATGTTTAATCCCTTTCTTTAACCTTTCCATTAAAAATCATAGCTCGAGCTGTGGGTAGTTCAGTTGAGGTATCAAGAGCATAAATCCCATTTGGTAAGCTCGTTTTTTGTAAAAGTGTATTCAACTCATCCTTCAGATGTATACTTTCTTTATCGACACCTTTTGGTAGCGAAATTTGAACATATAAGGCATTATATTCTAATGCATCCTCTACTGGAAATTGATACCAGCCTCCAAGTACGGTACGATTCTTCTTCATTGATTCTTTCTCATATTCACCGAGCCATCTAACTCTATAATAATTTGATAATTGACTGAAAGTTGTAAATTTCAAAGTGATTTTAGAGCCTTTTAACGTAGAGTTTTGATTGATTTTATTTTGAATTTCCTGTTCCAATTTCTTACTGTCAGGATTGAGCTCGAGTGCTTTTTCAAGAATTGGACCATATACACTATACTCCTCAGCATACATTCCAATCGAATCCCCAGTCATTCCATAACGACCTTCTTCACCCAAATAAGGATAATATGGAATAACAAATTGTTCAACCTTCATTCGTCTCTTTAATGGAATAGAAATGACTTTTCCATTGACCTTCTCAGAATAAACATAATTGACATCTATTCCCAATTTATCTTGAGTAGATAGGGAAAGACTGGTGATCTTTATCTCACCTGGATAATAATTGCTTTTATAGAGTCCTTTGATGTTTGTTTCCAAATTTCTATAAAAACAAATACTGATAAGAGCCAAAAAGCCAACTAGAACGAGACAGCTTTTTAGTTTTTCATTCTTCATTTCCATATACTTTCTCAACTTTCTCTTCATCAACTACTTGGATTAATTCCTCAATATTGTGGATATATTCGTTATGACCATCCCTTGTATAGTCATCATCAATAAACCAAACAAAGTGAGTTGCATCCGGAAATAGCTTCGACACTAATGACTGGCTACTAGATAAATTTCTGTCTTCTTCTAAAACAAGGAGAAATCCATATTTTTTTAATATTGAAAGAAGTTTGCTATCTTCAGGTTTTTCTTCACTACTGTCTGAAGTTGAATAACTACTATCGTTTGTGGTAGTCATTTTCTTCTTTGGCTGTTTATAGTGAACCCATGGCCAAGAAATTTTCGTGTTGCTTTCCTCTTCATCGAAGTTCTTCGTAATGAAATCTGGATTAGACAGGGCCCTATAGATGCCTTTATAACCATATTGTATCGTTTTCTTCGGACGTTTTTTACTCTCCTTTTGCGTCCTAAGATTAAAATAGATGGATTCCTTATCTGTCACTTTCACCCTGACATACTCGTCCTTCCCATCAGAGTACATGGTTGACTCCATGTTTCCATAAATCGTTTTATAACCCAGTTTCTGAATAATTTTAAAGACATCAATGGTATGCCCCTCTCCTTTTTCTTCTCCAATCAGATAATAACGAATTTTAAAATATTCTTCCGAATCTTTTTCATTTTGATTAACATTACCCAGCTTAGAATCTTGAAAGGCTATATAGTTATGTCCGACAGCAATTTGATCATCATAACCATCTTCATCTGTATTTTTTAATGAAAGAGCTAAAATTGGGAATCCTGTATCTAGTCCCTTTACTTTTTCATAGTTCGTCAACCGTTGCCCTTTTCCAACATAAATATAATTTCGCTCATGAACAATATAGTCTGCATCTTTTACGTAAAAGAATGAACAAAGGCTACCAATAAAAAATACAGCCACAGCAATCAAGGTATAAACGTGCCACATTTTCCAAGAAAAGTTTTCCAGCTTTTTCATCTCGTTCTCCTATTATTTGATTCCAAAATTATATTATATCATGATTTTTCCTATTTTTCTTTTGCTATTCTAGTGTCGTTACAACATATAAAAAAGAGCCCTAGGGCTCTGGTTTCTCTCACATTAATTTTTCTGACAGTCGGGGCAAATGCCATAGACGGTCATCTGGGTCTTGGTGATCTGGTAGCCACTTTGACTGGCTGCTTCTTCACGAAGATCTGGGACTTCGATATCCACATCTGCGATACGACCACATTTTTCACATACCACATTCAAATGGTCATGCCCCATGAAATCAAAATAGGTCGTGGTATCATTGCGAACCTTGATCTCAGAAACAACCCCCTCATCAATTAAAACCTTGATATTGTTGTAGACAGTTGCTAGACTCATGCTTGGAAACTGAGGCAATAAATCACGATAGATCTTCTCAGCGCTTGGATGTTCATGACTCGCCACTAAATAGGAAAGAACTGCTCTACGGGTATCGGTAATCCGAATGCCCTTAGCACGCAAATTTTGCAAGACTTCTTCCACGCGCTCTTCTTCATGACGATGCAATGCGTTCACTATGATCCCCCCTTTCCAATATGATTTAATCGATTCGTTACCCTTATTATATCATGTTTCAAAATAAATCACTATTTAGAATGCTTTTAATTAAAAAAATGTCCAGTGGACATTTTTTTCACGAGCCTGAAAACCGAAAAGCGAGTTTATGTCCGGGGGACATTGATTCACGAGCCTGAAATAGATTCATCTACTCTCAACCGATCCAACTGGTCATCCAGCGCACGGTTCCTAGGATCATTTTGACCACGAGGATCATAAAGCAAAATTCCAGTACGAACCACAGCCCTTTCAATAGATACAAAATAGGTCGGATAAACAACAAGGCAAAGAGGCCTAAAATGAATCGCATGGTCTTTTCTCTCTCCTTCTTTTTTCCTATTATACCCTTATCCTATAGAGCTGTCCAACAAAAAAACCATCCTAGAAATCTAGGATGGCTTTTCAAAATGCAATTATTTAACTGCTTCTTTAAGAGCTTTACCAGCTTTGAATGCTGGAACTTTAGAAGCTGCGATTTTGATTTCTTTACCAGTTTGTGGGTTGCGACCTTTACGAGCTGCACGTTCACGAACTTCGAAGTTACCGAAACCGATCAATTGAACTTTTTCACCTTTTGAAAGGTATTCTGAAACTGCTGCGAATACAGCATCAACAGCTGCTGCTGAATCTTTTTTAGTCAATTCTGTAGCTTCTGCCACTTTTGCGATCAAATCTTGTTTGTTAGCCATTTAACAAATCCTCCAAATTTTTTTAGGCTTTACGCCTTAACAGTACTATAATATCTAAAAAAAGCCTTTAGGTCAAGTACTAAACCTGTTTTTTCAAACATTTATTCAGCTTATTCGTAGCGCACCAAAACTGCAAATGCATTCTCACCTGTATGGGTTTGAATAATCGATCCAGTTTCGAGAACTGGGATAGCATTTTCAACGAACGATTGCAACTGAGCCTTCATTTCATTGGCCCACTCTGGTGTCCCTGCGTAAGAAATCCCGATCTCAGCCACCTTACTATGGGAAAGATTCTCTACCAATTCATCCAACCATTTCTTAAAGGTCTTGTTTCCACGTCCTTTGACGATTGGTTCCAACTGATGGTCCTTCATTTGCATCACCACACGGATGTTAAGAAGCGAGCTCAAAAGTCCGGTGACACGGCCAATCCGACCACCTTTAACTAGATTTTCCAAGGTAGATACGCCGATATACAACTCTGTCTTTTCTTTGACTTCTTCAATACGACCTAAAACGGTGTCTAGATCTGCTCCTTCTTTAGCCAACTTAGCTGCCTCAACCACTTGAAACTTCATGGCTTGGTCTGTAAAGCCACTATCAATCACAGTTACTTCTGCCCCTGATAAGGTTGCTCCTTGACGAGCCGCCTCTACGGTTCCTGACAAGGCATGAGACATATGAATTGAAACGATATGAGCTCCGTCTGCTGCTAACTTTTCATACACCTCCGCAAAGACTCCAACGGGTGGTTGGCTGGTCTTTGGAAGATTTTTGCTAGATTGCATTAAGCGCAAGAAGTCCCCTTCGCCCAACTCACTGTCGGAATAAAGGACTCCATCCACCATAACAGAAAGTGGCACAATGGTGATGCCATATTCTTCAACCACTTCAGGCTCAATTGTAATAGATGAGTCTGTAACTATTTTAATATTTGCCATATATTTCTATACTCTTCCTAAGAATGTTCTGCTTTCATTATATCAAAAAACACGGGGTTTTGCAGTGAAAGATATCCATTCCTGCTTCCTCAGTCGTCTGCGGCAGAAAAACCTGTATTATGAAGGACATGGTCATGGACAATGCCTTGATCATCCAAGAGCAATCCATGGAGGACTCCACCAAAGACAGCGCCCCCATCGACACCCATCTTCTGATCTGAAATCCAAAGATTTTCGGTGCCGACTGGCTCATTGAGCAGTCCATAGACTGGTGTATGGCCAAAGACGATCCATTTGCCTGTATGATTCTCCGCTTCATGGAATGGTTTTCGGATCCAGACTTTTTGGTAATCACTGGTTTCTCGCCAATTTTCAAGGGTTAGATCCACACCAGCGTGGACAAAATAATAGGTCTCTGTCTCGTAGTCAAAAGGCAAACTACGGATGAAGGCCACCAAGTCAGGAACGGCATTTTCTACTGCTTGCGCATCTGCAATGCCATCTACAGGAGCATCGAGTGGCCGGCCTAACAGAGAGTTGATGGTCGTATCGCCACCATTTCTTCGGTAGTGGTCATAACGCTCTTCTGGATTGTCCAACCAGGCTAAAAACATGTACTCGTGATTTCCGGAAAGGCAAACCGCTCCGTGATGGTCTACGTAGTCTTTTACAATTTCAATCGATCGTTTGCTGTTTTCGCCTCGATCTATCAAATCCCCTAAAAAGACCAATTGAGCTTTTCCATCCCACTCTGTCATGAGCTCTTCTAGCATTTGTGCTTTTCCATGAATATCTCCGACTACAAAGTATGTTGACATTGTTTCAAACCTTCTTTCTCTTAACGCTTGAGAAGTTGCTCTGCTTGTTGACGGGCAGCTTCCGTTAGATCCTCTCCTGCCAGCATCTTGGCAATTTCTTCGATTCGTTCTTCTCTATTGAGCAAACGCACAGTAGAGACAGTTGAGTGTTCATCACTGATTTTCTCAATATAGAATTGATAATCTGCTGCAGCGATGACTTGAGGCAGGTGAGAAATAGCAAGCACCTGGCCATTTTGACCAATCTTATGAATTTTCGCTGCGATGGCTTGGGCCACGCGCCCAGAGACTCCTGTATCCACCTCGTCAAAGACGATACTGGTTTTTCCTTCTTTTCGAGAAAAAGCAGACTTAATGGCCAACATCAAGCGTGACAATTCTCCGCCGGATGCTACCTTGACAAGGGGTTTAAAGTCCTCACCTGGGTTGGTCGAAATGTAAAATTCGACAGCTTCATTTCCCTCACGATTAAACTTAGCCTTGCTAAATCGTACTTGGAAGCGCGCCTTATCCATGTAGAGGTCTGCCAATTCTTGCTGAATTTCATTTTCCAAAGCTTGGGCTAGGTCATGCCGCTGATCACTCAAATCTTGAGCCAAGGTGACCAAACTCTTTTCTAGACGTTTGAGTTCTTTTTCCAAATCCTCAGACGAGAGGTCACTTCCGGTGAGGAGACTATATTCTTTGGTGATTTGCGCCAGGTATTCCAAGACGTCCTTGACTTGGCCACCATACTTGCGCGTGATGGAGTGGATCAAATCCAAACGCGATTCCACCTGCATGAGGCGATTACCATCAAACTCCAGACCATCGACCACATCTTCTAAGCGCTTGGTAATATCCTCAAGGGCATAGAAGGTTTCAGATAACTGGCTTGAGAGCTCTTTGTAGTTTGGATCATATTCTTCTATGCTTTCCAGATCATTCATGGCTGAGCGAACATTGGAGAGGCTCGAAAACTCTTCTGCATCCAGCATGGTATAGGCATTGGTTAGGGTATCTGCAATCATCTTGTGGTTGAGAAGGCGTTGGCGTTCTTGCTCCAGACGCAGGTCCTCATCCACTTCCAAGGCAGCTGCCTCAATCTCTGCAATTTGAAACTCCAACATCTCAATACGGGCCTTGTTTTCCTGCTGGTTGCGCTGAAGTTCCACCACTTGTTTACGCAGGCGTTTGTAGTCTTCGAAGGTCTGACGATACGCGTCTTTGGTTTGGAAAAAGGCTGCATCCCCAAATTCATCCAACATAGCGATATGCAATTGGGGCCGCATAAGTTCTTCCTGATCATGCTGGCCATGGATGTCCACCAAATGTTGACCGACTGCCTTTAAGACAGATAAATTCACCATTTGACCATTGATCCGGCTGACACTTCGTCCATTTTGCAAGATCTCTCGGCGAATGATCAATTCATCGGTCCACTCTAGTCCTTGCTCTTCAAAGAGAGCTGTCAGATGACGATTGCTCTCAACGGTGAAGAGCCCTTCGATTTCCGCTTTTGGGGCTCCATGTCGGATGACATCCGTCGTTGCGCGGCTTCCCAGCATCATGTTCATGGCATCGATAATGATGGATTTCCCTGCACCTGTTTCCCCTGTCAGTACCGTCATTCCCTTTTCAAAATTTAAGGAAATCTCTTCGATAATGGCAAAGTTCTTAATCGAAATTTCTAATAGCATAGGCTCTTACCACCCAAAGATTGATTTGAGGATGTTCTCTGCTTCTGGAGCTGAATAGGCGATCAGTAAGATCGTGTCATCATCTGCAACAATACTAAAGATATGCTCCTTATAAATCTCCCGTAAGCGACGTTTAACTAAAGGCGCTGTCCCCGGAACCATGGTGAAATTGACATATTCTCCCATGCGACGATGAGACAAAATATTGCTTTCGATCATCCCGATCCCTTGGTGGTGCTTACGTGGCAATTCATAGACATAGGTCATGTCTTTCAGAGGGCGTTTTACGATGCCCAATTCTTTGATATCCCGTGACACTGTCGCTTGGGTTGCTGAGATGCCTTCTTCTTTCAAATGTTCGACGATCTCTTCTTGCGTCCCCACTTCATGATCGCGAATGAAACGGCGAATTTTTTCTAATCTGATATTCTTACTCTTCATGTTTAAATTCCTTGTGTGCCCGCTCCACAACAGCCTCCAGCTGCTCTGTAGTCGGCTTTGTTTTCTCTTCTTTTTTTTCTAGATACATCAAAAATTCGATGTTGCCATGGCCTCCTTGGATAGGGGAATAATCCACTCCCATTACCGCAAAGCCATGTGTCCCTGCAAAAGCAGCGACCTTTTCAAGAACGGCTAAATGAATCTTAGGATCCTTAATGATCCCATTTTTCCCGATCTGTTCGCGTCCTGCCTCAAACTGAGGTTTGACCAAGGCCACGACTTGTCCATTATCTGCCAAAATCCGGTGAAGGGCTGGTAGAATCAAGTCCAAGGAAATAAAGCTGACATCGATACTCGCAAAGCTCGGTGTCGCTTCAAAATCATCTGGCTCGGCATAGCGGAAATTGAACTGTTCCATCGAGACCACCCGAGGATCATTGCGCAATTTCCAGGCCAACTGATTGGTCCCGACATCCACCGAAAAGACCTGACTGGCTCCGTTTTGCAGCATGACATCTGTAAAGCCACCTGTAGAAGCCCCGATATCAATGGCAATTTTACTCTCTACAGATAAACCAAATTGGTTCAGTGCTTTTTCTAATTTAAGACCGCCCCGGCTGACATATTTGAGCTTTTCGCCCTTTAATTTCAACTCGGTTGCTTCATCAATTTTTTCACCCGGTTTATCGAAGCGCTCACCATTGATAACGGCAACGACAAGGCCTGCCATCACCCCTCTTTTGGCTTGTTCACGGGTATCAAATAGGCCTTGTTTATAGGCTAATACATCCACTCTTTCCTTAGCCATCTATTCGTAATCCTTCTATTAATTTCTTGATCGCTCGCGGATCAAAGTCACAAGCAGCTGTAATCTGATCCAACAAGTCCTCGCAAGCGTCTAATTCGCTTGTCAGCAAAGCTTTTGATTCTTCCAATCCCAACAGGGCTGGATAGGTCGATTTTTCAGCTACTAAGTCCTTTTGAGGGGTCTTCCCCAAAGCTTCAAAATCAGCGACCAGATCCAAAATATCATCCCGTACTTGAAAAGCCAGGCCTAATTTTTTCCCGATTTTTCCTAAGAGCTGAGCAATATCTGCTTGCAACTCTAAAATCAAACCAGCTGCGATGAAAGGATAGGCAAGGAGGCGTCCTGTCTTATTGGCATGGATGGTCTGCAACTCTGCTAGAGTGAGCTGTTTGTGCTCCCCTTCCATATCAAGGACTTGGCCAGCTACCATTCCACGACTACCGGAAGCATCTGACAATTCAAGAATCAAAGAGACCTTGACCGCATCAGGAAGGGCACTCGCAGCTATTATTCCAAAAGGATCGAGAAAAAGCGCATCCCCTGCTAAAATCGCCAGGTCTTCTCCGAATTTCTTATGATTGGTCAATTGCCCCCGACGGTAATCATCATTGTCCATAGCTGGCAAATCATCGTGAATGAGACTTCCTGTATGGATCATCTCTAAAGCCCCTGCTACTTGAAAGTGAGCCTCTGTCAATTCCAGCCCAAAGGCCTCAAACAATTCTAGAAGGAGCAAGGGGCGCAGGCGTTTTCCACCTGCCTGGATCGAATACAGGACCGACTCCACTAAATGGGGGGCAACGGCTTTCTCCTCATAAAAAGAGCGAACCGCTTGCTCTACTCTATTTCGTTTTTCTTCTTGTCTCATGCTAGATCCGCTTCAGTACCATCTGCTTGCATGACCTTGACCAAGGTTTTCTCTGCTTGATCCAAGGTATCTTGCAATTCTTTTGACAATTTCATTCCTTTTTGGAATTCTGTAATAGCTTCTTCTAAAGCCACATCACCACTTTCCAATTTTTGGACGATGGCTTCCAAATCTGCTAAATTTTCTTCAAATTTCTTTTCTTTCGACATGTTTTACCTCTACTTCTAACTGACCATCTCTCATGATGAGTGACAGAGGGTCCCCTTCTGTTACTTTCGCAACCGAGTCTAGAACCTGATCGTCTTGCTTAACCATGGCATAGCCACGCGCAATAATCCTACTGGTATCGAGCATCAAGAGGGCTTCTGATAAGCCTTGCACCTTGATCTTTTGCTCTTTAAGGACTTGTTCCATTCGGTTGGTTAAGATTCTCTTATCTTGGAGCAGGCGGTCCTGGTAGCGCTCAATACGATGCAAAGGAGACGTGGCTTCTAAGCGATGACGCAGACCTTGCAGCTGATTGGCCCCTTGTCCATAAGCATCGCGCATTCCTTGTTTCAATCGCAATTGCAACTGGTCAATTTTTTGCAGGTAGCCATCATAGAGTCTTTCAGGCTGTCTAAAAATAACCGATTGACTTAATTTGGCCAAGCGTTCACGATTATAGGCCAAGCGATTGGACATTGCTGTTGCCATACGATTTTCCTGCTTTTGTAAATGGGACAAGAGATCCAATTTGGTTACTGGAGTAGCCAATTCAGCAGCTGCTGTCGGAGTAGCAGCTCGTCGGTCTGCTACAAAATCGGCTAGAGTCGTATCTGTCTCATGTCCAACACTGGAGATAATCGGAATCCGCGATTCAAAAATGGCTCGCACCACTGCTTCTTCATTAAAGGCCCAGAGATCTTCAATCGAACCACCCCCACGACCGATAATCAAGACATCCAAATCATCCCGTTGGTTAGCCCTTTGAATATTAGCAACCACCTCACTAGATGCGCCTTCTCCCTGAACCTTGGTCGGGTAGAGCACAATCTCTACACCAGGGAAGCGTCGGCTCACCGTTGTGATAATATCGCGAATCACGGCCCCACTTTGACTGGTGATGACCCCGATCTTTCTTGAAAATTGTGGCAGAGCTTGCTTCCACCGGTCCTGAAAGAGCCCTTCTTCGGTCAACTTTTTCTTGAGTTGCTCAAATTGGATGGCCAAGGCCCCTACCCCATCTGGCTCAGCCTTTTCAATGACAATGGAATAACTCCCACTTGGCTCATAGAGCTGAATACGACCGATGACGTTGATCTTCATGCCTTCTTCTAGCTCAAAACCAAAGCTTCGATAAACCCCAGCCCAGACCGTTGCCTGAATGACCGCTTTTTCATCTTTTAATGAAAAATATTGGTGGTTGGGACGTTTTCGGAAATTGGAGACCTGCCCTGTCAGATAAACCCTTTCCAAATAGGGATCCTTATCAAATTTTAATTTCAAATATTTGGTCAAACTTGATACGGATAAATAGTTGGACATAGGAACTCCTTTCTGTAGAATATGATCAAGTTTAATTATACCAAAAAACACCAAAAAAGGCTGGCAGACAAAGCGAAATCATGAATTTCCTTTCTCTACAAGCCTCATTTTATTCAAGTTACCCTCTACTTGTCTGTTTGACACCAGCTTCCTTATCTTTCACACTTTTCTAACCGTTCAATAAAGGAGCTAAGAAGCGCTTGGGGTTCCCCTTCATTTGGATAGGCATAACTAATATAGAAGACTGTTTTTTCCTCTTCAACCAGCGGAATTTTGACAACATTTGGATATTCTGGAAAGAGAGTCAGATCGGTCATGAGACCAATTCCCAAATTTTCTTCGATGAAACTCAAGACCAAGTTGGAATACACAAAAAAGACAAGTCACAAGACTTGTCTTTTATTCTTTAGGAGGCTATTGATTTCCTATTTTTGATAGGTTTTTACGACCCAATCGATCCCTTCATCTGCCGTGAGGGTATAGACGGGATTTTGACTCGTTTCATAAAAGGTCATCGAGAGAGTTTTGCCATCCACGAATACTTCGATTGAGTTGGTATCGCGAATGATCGAAAAATGATGATCCTTTTCAGCATCCAACTGAATCCATCTCGATTGAAATGCTGGATTTTCTTTTCCAGTAATGAGGTGCCCAAATTGGTCTCGACTTAAGCTAAAGCGTTTTTGAGAGGCGTCGTAAACCAATTGCAAGACACGATCAGGATCAGTTTCCTCGCCATAACCAAGGATAAAGGAGCGACCCGGTTTGGCATCTAGCTCAAACAAGGTTTGTTTCCCTCTAGCTGGGATAATGATTTGATTGCCCTTAACAATGGTTTCTGACGCATGCTCCACAAGAAAGTGTTCTTTCACTGACTCAGGTAACTCCTGAACCAATCGTCCGTCTTTCAGAGACAATTTTCTTGGAAGAGTCATACTACCTGCCCACCCATGAGCTAAATCATGACTGGGGATAGACCGGTGCCACATTTGCATCCAGGCAACCATGTATCGTTCGCCATTTGGTCCTTGACAAGTTTGAGGGGCATAGAAATCCAAACCACCATCCAATTCATCATAGGAATCGACATGAAAGCGTCCTGTTTCCCAATTCATGTCACCGATAAAGGCAACCGTCGAATTTAAGTTCCAGTATTTTTCTTGCTGCCTTTCCATTTCAATTGGAGACAGGATCAAGACCCATTTGCCATCTAAAGGGAAGAAATCGGGACACTCCCACATAATCCCTTGCCCTTTTTCACCTTCTAAAAGAACTGATGTAAAGGCCCAATCTACTAGATTACTTGATGCAAATAGGAGAATTTGTCCTCTGTCATCTGGTGTCTTAGAAGCAACGACAGCATAATAGCTTCCTTGGTATTCAAATACTTTAGGATCACGAAAATCTGCAATATCTGCGATCCCCTCAATATGGTGAGCATGGATCACAGGATTAGTAGGCAACTTTTCAAAGGTAATGCCGTCTGTCGAAACCGCAAGACACTGAGTCTCCTCGCGCTTTTCCTCATCGTCTACATGACCCGTATACAGCAAATAGAGCTTGTCATCTTTCACAATAGCACTACCCGAGAAGCAGCCATCCTTATCATAGCTTTCACTTGGTGCTAAAGCTACTGGCAGTTCTTCCCAATGGAGAAGATCTTTTGATTTGGCATGCCCCCAATGCATGGGACCCCAAACACTATCATAGGGATAGAATTGGTAAAACAAATGGTATTCCCCACGGAAATAAACAAAGCCATTTGGATCGTTCATCCAGCCGATTGGAGGTAGCAAATGAAATGCTCCTCTATATTGCTGGTCAACCTTCTCCCTGTTTTCATCGATATACTGATTTACTTTTCGAATGCTTTCCTTCATACTGATCACCTACTTAATACCTGTACCAGATCCACCTAGACCTTGAATAATATATTTTTGTGCTACGATATATACTAGAATAAGTGGAATTGTAGAAATTGTCAAAACAGCCATTACTTGATTGATATAAACTGGTTGAGTTGTATTAATGGTTGTAATCGCCACCTGCATTGAAAATTTTGACGAATCGGTTAAAACCATCAACGGCCAGATATAATCATTCCAACTAGAAATAAAGGAAAGAACACCTACTGTTGCGACTGCCGGTTTCGACATCGGCAACATAATCTTGAAAAAGATCCGTAAGATACTTGCGCCATCTATTTTTGCAGATTCGATAATTTCTTCTGGAATGGCAATAAAGAAGTTTCGGAAAAGATAAATATTAAAGACACTAGCTAATCCAGGGATAATAACCGCTAAACGATTATTGACTAAGCCAAGTGAATTAATAATTGTAAATTGAGGAATCAACACTGTTTCCATCGGAATGATTAACAAGGCCAATAAAAAGCCAAACAGAATTTTTTTACCTGTAAAATTAATTTTTGCAAATGCAAATCCCGCTAAGGCGTTTACTATAATAGACCCAAGTGCAAATGTTCCTGCATAAAAAATACTGTTCCCTAGATATGTTAGAATACTAAAACGGGCAAGAACTTCTTGGTAAGGTTTAAACCAATCAGCTGGATTAAAACTAGGTAAGAATGCTTTCCAACTTGTTAAATTCTTATACACATCTGCTTCTGGCTTCATTGCTGAAACCACCATCCAAATCATAGGAAATAGAAAGAGGCCTGCTAATAGAATTAATAAAACATATTCTAAAATAGTAGTCGGTTTTAAACGTTTCATCCTAATCATCCTCCTTCAAAACTCGCCGTTGTACAAGACTAATCATACCAATCAATGTTGTAAATACTAAGGCAATCGAACTTGAGTAACCAACAAGACGGTCAGTGAAACCTTGTTGATAAATGTAATATACCATAGTGATTGTTGAGTTCAATGGACCACCTTGAGTCATGACCATTGGTTGCACAATCAATTTAAATGCTGAAATCAATGTTGTCAAGAGTACAAACAAGGCAGTTGGTTTCAATAAAGGCATCGTGATATATCTAAATTGAGCCCATTTTGAAAATCCATCCAACTCTGCCGCCTCATAAATATCTTGTGGAATATTTTGCATTCCTCCAAGGAATAACAACATTTGATAACCTGCACCCTGCCATGCAGAAACAAATACAATGGCATACATGGCTTGTTTTGGACTTGTCAAGAATGGTTGTGAAGAAATACCAATTTTATTCAGTAGAGCATTGAGCAAACCATTATTTGGATTTAACAAGTATAACCAGAGGATAGAGATAACGACAAGAGACATCACAACAGGAGCAAAAAATGCTACCTTAAAGAACATATTTCCTTTACGTTTCTTATTAACAATTAAGGCCATCCCGAGAGCCGCACCAAGTTGCACTGGAATAATCCAAACTACAAATTTCAAGGTATTCAAGAAGCTTTTTATAAAGATTGGATCTTGTGCTAAGCGCATAAAATTTTGTAGTCCTACAAATTTTCTATCCTCAGGCGTTAATAGGTAATAATCTGTAAAGGCATAATAGATCACCATACCAACAGGTATCACTAAAAAGATGAAAAGTAATATTAAAGCTGGAGCTAAAAAGCTATAGCCCATAATATTTTCTTTAAGGCGTTCTTTCTTTTTTGTTTCGACTTTATTTTTTTCGCTCATTGTTCGTCTCCTAAGATGAAACTATTAAATAAAATAAGGTGGAAGGTACATTCCATAACTTACCTTCCACCTTTTTGAATGTCAACTATTTATTTAAAGATTGGTCGATTGCTGTTTGCATTTCTTTCGCACGAGCATCTAATACTTTTTGTACATCTGGATTATCTTTATAATAGCTGATATCTTGCATTGCTTGTTGGAAAGCGCGTGAAACTTGTGGATAAGCTACTACAACTGGACGAGCATGAGCCGTTTTAGCATTTTGTTCCATCAAGAAACGCATTGGCTCAGATACTTTGTCCTTAATATTTTTAATTGTTGATTTTCTGATTGGAAGAACACTGTTACCTAAGCTTAGAATTTCACTAGATTCAGTATTTGTAGCAAACTTAACAAATTCAGCGGCTGCTTCTTTTTTATCAGATTTTGTTGTAACGGCTAATTGCCAACTACCTGAAGGTGATACCAATTTCTTCGTTTTATCTGAAACTGGATAAGGAAGAATACCAAAATCAATATCTTTGTAATTTGTTTGTAGGTCTGCAATCGTCCAAGAACCGCTCAGAACCATAGGATATTCACCGGTTTCAAAACCTTTTTCAACAGGACTAACTGTCGTATATCCATCCTTCACAAGATCTTGAATAAATTGAACAGCTTCAACACTTTCTTTGCTATTGAAGTAGCCTTCCGCTTTTGTTCCTTTAGAATTCACAACAGATCCACCATTTGACCAAATAAGAGGCATGTAAGCATATGGCAACATCTCATCGTTTGAATTCAAACGGAAATCAATTGCTGGTTTGTTAAAATGATCTTTTAATTTCTTAGCAATGGCATTAAACTCAGACCATGTCCATGGTTTTTCTAGGGTTGGCAAACTAGCTTCATCAATCCCTGCTTCCTTAAACATTTTCTTATTATAGTAAACACCTACATTGGATTCTGAATAACCAAATGCATAAAATTTACCATCATAAGTTCCCTGTTGTTTAATACTGTCCAGTACATCATCCATATTATCGTCTTTTAGATAATCATCCAAAGGAGCAATCACCTTTGATTTTGCATAGGCTGCAGTATTAGGACCATCTAGTGTAATGACATCTGGTAAACTATTTGTCGTAACAGCGGCGTTAACCTTATCTTCATATCCACCACCACTACCGCTACGTGGAATAAATTCTGTCACAACCTTATATTTCGTTTTCTTTGATTTGTTGAAATTATCAACAACTTGTTGCCAAGCTTTTCCCTCAGCTGTTTCATCTGAGAACTGAACCCAGACTTTAATCTCATTTGAAGAACTTGCAGTTTTGGATTTTGATCCCCCACCACATCCTGCAAGCAATCCTAATGATAGTGCTGCAACTACAGATAACTTAATACCTTTACGCATAGCGTCCTCCTTTTTGAAACGTTTCATTTTTTTTGTTATATTTTCAACTCAAGCTAAAATAGTTGAGTTTTTTGAAACGTTTCATTTTATAGCTAAATTATAACAGCGCTTTCATAATTTGTCAAGCACTTTTTATAATTTTTTTGTAGTGTTCCCTTCAAAGAAATGTACGGGTAAACTAATCACATTCTTTTCTATTTTTTCTTTACGAATCAATTTAAGTAATAATTCTACTGCCGCTTGGGCCATCTGAGCTATTTCTTGAACAATGGTCGAAAGTAAGTACGGTTGATCAAAAGCAGGTCTTAACCCATCAAAACCAATAATTTGATAGTCCTCTAGAGGAGTTTTTCCCATCTCCGTCAAAACTTTTATAACACGTAGAGCCATAAAATCATTTACTGTAAAAATCCCATCAATCTGAGGATGAGCTTCAAAAAAGGACTTAATTTGTCTTTCTGCTTGATCTAACGGTTCTGGCATTTCAAGACTACAGAGTTTTGTATTTTGCTGCTTAGCTTCATCTTTAAACCCCCTTCCCCGTTCCGTTGTTTCATTCAAATGTTTGTTCACACCACTAATGTAAGCTAAATTTTGGCAACCTCGTTTGACTAACTCTCGGCAAGCTAGTTGACCACCATGATAATTTTCAGAGGTTACGTAATAGACATTTTCAGAAAAATGACGGTCAATACTAACAAAAGGTAAATTAGAGGAGATATACTTATCGATATCTGAATAGGTGATCCCAATGATCCCATCTACCTTATTTTTTTCAAGTAATTTTATGTACTCTATCTCGTTTTGAGCATCTTTATCTGCATTACAAATCAATAATTTACATTGATTTTTCAACAATTCCTTTTCTACATGATATGCAAACTCAGAAAAGAATGGATGCCAAATGGTTGGAATAAGTAAAGCGATAATATTACTACGATTCGTTTTTAATCCTCTCGCATATTCATCTGGCACATAAGACAATTTTTCAATCGCTTGTTGAACTTTTTTTAATGTCACCTCTTTAATGCCTTTTTCGTTATTGATAACACGAGAGACTGTCCCAACACTAACCCCAGCTTCTGCTGCAACATCTTTCATCGTAATCGATTTTTTTTGCTCATTCATTTTCTCACCTCCTTTCATCCATACTATCATGAAAACGTTTCATTTTCAACATTTTCGTTTGAATTGTCACTCCACTTCTTCATCCATTTGGGGATTTCTTGGCTAATGGTCGTCGGTAGAACCACATAAGCCTCCTTACTCAAGTCTTCTGCAATGGCTGAATGGAGATAGGTCGCAACCACCACGCGCTCATAGAGACTGACCTGTGGAAATTGACCCGCAAATCCTGCGATCATCCCTGCCAAGGTATCTCCCATACCCCCTGTTGCCTGATAGGGACCACCAACATCTAGCTGATAGCCCTCATCTTGCCCACTTGTCCAAATGCGGGTGTGTGGCCCTTTTTCTACAATGACAGTCCCTTTAGGAAAACTTTGAACCGCTTCTCGACTTCTATCTTCAGTCTGGCTTGTTAGATCAAGCCCTGACAGTTTTTCCCATTCCTTTTGATGAGGGGTAAAGACCAACTGAGCCTCTGGCAGGTCAAACTGAGAAGCTGCAAAAAGACTAATAGCTCCGCCATCTAATATCAAGACCTGCTGGCTAGAGACATGCTCAAAAATCATGTGTAAGATCGCTTGGCTTTCTCTTGCTTCCTTTAAGCCCGGTCCTACGAGAATCACACCGGCTTTTTGGAGCTGCTCACAAAGGAGTTCGTGATCGGCTAGATCAAAGCCCATGGCTTCAGGAAGATGGCTATGAAGGGCTGTCAGATTATCAGGATCTGTTGCGACAGTAACCAGCCCCGCACCACTATGAACCGCAGCAAGGGCTGCCATAATAATAGCTCCTTCATAGGGGTAAGTTCCCCCAATCAAGAGCAGGCGACCAAAATCGCCCTTATAAGAATTCTCCTCTCGCTTCACAATAACACGCTGGATCTCTTCTTTCTGAACTCTTTTCATACCTTCCTCATTTCTAGCGAAAAAGGAGAAGCCACGACTCCCCCTCCTTCTTTTATTTTCCTCTGAATTCTGCGAAGACTTGCAAGATCTTAGCAGCCACAGCTTGTGGTTGATTTTGTTTGGCTACCAATTGATCATCCGCATAAGGCCGAAGGGCTGGAAAATCGCCAATTTGAACTGCATAAAGAGCTTTTTCAAAGAGCTCGATATCATTTTGATCATTGCCAAAAGCCACGAAATTCTCTCCACAGAGTTCTTCTACGGTTGTCGCTTTATGCGTGTCTGCTGGATTGAGATAGATGCATTTTTCATGCGCATGATAGCGGATATGGGCCTTGTCTGTCTTTTCGATCCGCTCGATGATCTCATCCACGAGCTCCTCATGGCCACCCATATAGATCACGACCTTAATCGGATCTGTCAGCTCCTCTAATGAACGATACTGGGCTTTCTTGAGGGGATCTACATTAGCAACAAAAGGAATCTTTTCCAAAATCTGTCCGCTGTAATCAAAGGTATCATCCACAAAAAATGGTAGATTGTAATGGCGACAAAAGCCAAGGACTTCTCGATACACATCCTTGTCCAATTGTTCCTCATATACCAATTGCCCCTGACGATAGGCCAATCCACCATTTAAGCCAATCACGAGTTGCTGACTCAATGGGTCCCCTAAAAGACCCAAGCAGTCCCGGTAAGAACGTGCAGAAGCAAAAGCAACTTCATGGCCAAATTCTTCTGCTCTCAATAAGACCTGTTTGATTTCATCATCGATTGTGACACCATCGAATGACAGGGTTCCATCTAAATCAAATACAAACTTCATCTTGTTCACACTTTCATTTTTTTAAGGCACGAACAGCTGCTTCGTAGGTCTGCTCCATCAGCATGGTGACGGTCATAGGCCCAACCCCTCCTGGTACCGGGGTAATATGACTGGCCAAAGGTGCAACAGAGTCAAAATCGACATCCCCACACAATTTGCCATTCTCATCGCGATTCATTCCGACGTCAATGACGACGGCACCTTCTTTCACGAAGTCTGCTGTTACAAATTTCGCACGACCGATCGCAACAACCAAGATATCTGCTCTTCTAGCAATTTTAGGCAGATGATGAGTCCGAGAATGGGTCAAGGTTACCGTCGCATTTTTGGCGAGGAGCAACTGCGCCATGGGTTTTCCAACGATATTGGAACGACCAATCACGACTGCTCGCTTCCCTTCTAGATCAATCCCGTACTCTTTGAACATCTCCATGATCCCAGCAGGAGTTGAAGGCACCATGAGAGGATTTCCAGCCCATAAGCGTCCCATATTCAATGGATGAAAGCCATCCACATCTTTTGTCGGATCAATGGCTAAAAGGACTGCATCCGCATCGATATGCTTAGGCAGTGGCAACTGCACTAAAATCCCATGCCAAAGGGGATCTTGATTGTAGTGTTCGATCACTTCTAATAATTCAGCTTGGCTAATGCTTTCAGGAAGTCGTCTCACTTCACTCCGAAAGCCTGCCGCAATAGCAGAACGCTCTTTATTTCTTACATAGATTTTGCTAGCTGGATTATCTCCTACCACGATGACAACGAGGCCAGGCACAACTCCTGTCTCTTCTTTTAATCGTGCTGTTTTCTCTGCAATCTCACCCTGTAATTTTGTAGCGAGCGCCTTTCCATCAATGAGTGTCGTCATATCAATTCTCTTTCTAGTCAAGTAATGAAAATAGTCCTCTCTATTATAGCAGATTTCCACTCTCAAACCTAACTGTTCCTAATTAGAATTTCTTATAGACGAAAACTATAGCCAGATGGACAAAAAATGAGCTTGAGACCACCCCAAACTCATCCACACAGCTGCTTAGTAAAGCAATTCATAAATTTCCATTGCAATTAAATCAATGCTATCAAATGTATAGGTTTCACGCGCTTCAACATCACGAAGTGTAAAGGTTGAACCTTCTTCTTCATTGTGGTTGTATGCTACTTCAGCGACAACAACACCGTCACGTTCAAAATTACGTTTCAAGTTTCCACCGTCTTTTGTCATCGTCTCCAAACGGTTGATAATCCGTACTAAATGTGATTCCATTTTATTTCTCCTCTTTACTTTCTACTCTCCTATTTTATCATAAAAGAGAAAGCTCTTCCAATAAAAATTCACATTTTCCATTGATTTACTCTCTTCTTCAATCCTTAGCGACATTCCGTAGCAAATTCTTGCAAACTTCTAGAATACTGATATAATGAAACTATAAATCTTTGACTATTTTTGACCTTTTGAAAATAGGCTCGTCTCTTGATGGAAAACCATCAAAAACCTACTGTGAGGTATGTATATGCTTTGTCAAAATTGTAAAATAAATGAATCAACCATCCATTTATATACAAATGTAAATGGACGTCAGCAGCAAGTAGACCTCTGTCAAAATTGCTATAAAATTATGAAAACAGACCCAAATAACAGCTTCTTGAAAGGCATGACCCAACGGAGCCAACTCACTGGAGATCCTTTTGAAGATTTCTTCAATAACCTTGGAAACTTCCAAAGTCCACAAGAACCTCAAACTCCTCCAACTCAATCCGGAGGCAGTTATGGAGGTGGCGGCTACGGCCAAAACAATAACCGTGGTGGTGGTCAAGATCCTCGTCAAGCACGCCCTCAAAAGCCAAAAGGACTGTTAGAAGAGTTCGGCATCAATGTCACAGAAATTGCCCGCAAAGGGGATATTGACCCTGTCATCGGCCGTGACGAGGAGATTATCCGTGTCATCGAAATTCTCAACCGTCGAACCAAGAACAATCCGGTTCTGATTGGAGAACCTGGGGTCGGAAAGACTGCTGTTGTGGAAGGCCTGGCTCAAAAAATCGTCGATGGCGACGTTCCACATAAATTGCAAGGAAAAGAAGTCATCCGCCTAGACGTCGTCAGCCTCGTTCAGGGCACAGGCATCCGTGGTCAATTCGAAGAACGCATGCAAAAATTAATGGATGAAATTCGTCAACGCGAAGATGTTATTCTGTTCATCGACGAAATCCATGAAATTGTTGGTGCAGGATCAGCTGGTGAGGGCAATATGGACGCTGGAAACATCCTCAAACCAGCCCTGGCGCGAGGAGAACTCCAATTAGTCGGTGCTACTACCCTCAATGAATACCGTATTATTGAAAAAGATGCGGCCTTGGAACGTCGCATGCAGCCCGTTAAGGTCGATGAGCCAACGGTTGAAGAAACCATCACCATCCTCAAGGGCATCCAGAAAAAATACGAAGACTACCACCACGTCCACTATACAGACGGGGCCATCGAAGCGGCAGCTATTCTGTCAAACCGCTACATCCAAGATCGCTTCCTGCCAGACAAGGCCATTGATTTGTTGGATGAAGCGGGGTCTAAGATGAACCTGACCCTAAACTTTGTGGATCCAAAAGTGATCGACCAGCGCTTGATTGAAGCGGAAAACCTCAAAGCTCAAGCAACCCGCGAAGAAGACTTTGAAAAAGCAGCCTACTTCCGTGACCAAATCGCGAAATACAAGGAAATGCAAGGTCAACATGTCACTGATCAGGAGACCCCTGTCATCAGCGAAAAAACGATTGAACACATCGTTGAACAAAAGACCAATATTCCTGTTGGTGATTTGAAAGAAAAAGAACAATCTCAATTGATCAATCTGGCTTCTGATTTGAAAGCCCATGTGATCGGTCAAGATGATGCTGTTGATAAAATTGCGAAAGCCATTCGACGCAATCGTGTCGGCCTAGGATCTCCTAACCGTCCGATCGGAAGCTTCCTCTTTGTCGGACCAACCGGTGTCGGAAAGACCGAATTGTCTAAACAATTGGCGATCGAGCTCTTTGGCTCTGCAGACAATATGATCCGCTTTGACATGAGCGAATACATGGAAAAACATAGCGTAGCGAAACTAGTCGGAGCTCCTCCAGGCTATGTTGGCTACGATGAAGCTGGACAACTAACGGAAAAGGTCCGTCGCAATCCTTACTCCCTCGTGTTATTGGATGAAGTGGAAAAAGCCCATCCAGATGTCATGCACATGTTCTTGCAAGTCTTGGATGATGGCCGTTTGACAGATGGTCAAGGCCGTACCGTTAGCTTCAAAGATACCATTATCATCATGACCTCTAATGCTGGAACTGGCAAAGCTGAGGCCAATGTTGGTTTTGGAGCTGCTCGCGAAGGTCGAACCAACTCTGTACTTGGAGAACTCGGGAACTTCTTTAGCCCTGAATTCATGAACCGTTTTGATGGCATCATTGAATTCCAACCTCTATCAAAAGAAAACCTTCTCCAAATCGTTACCCTCATGCTCGATGAAGTCAATCAACGTCTCGCACAAAATGAGATTCATCTGGATGTGACAGAGAAGGTCAAAGAAAAATTGGTCGATCTGGGATACGATCCAAAAATGGGGGCCCGCCCACTCCGTCGTACCATCCAAGACCATATCGAAGATGCCATTACCGATTATTACCTGGAACATCCAAGTGAGAAACAACTCAAAGCAGTCATGACCAGCAATGGGAATATTAGCATCAAAGCAGTTCACGAGACGGCTGAAAAGAAGTCAGAAGCATAATCAGTAAATGTACATTCAGAGAGTGGGACAGAAATCGGTAATTCGTTAGAATTCGATTTCGTCGTCCCACCTCCGCACAGTTGAGTAGGGCTGTAAAAGCTGATGAAATCAGCGTAGTAGAGCCCACTCAACCACTGCGTCTTGCTCACAATCCAAAAACAATTGAGAGGCTAGGACTTTTGTCCCAGTCTCTTTCTTTTTTCCCTCCAGATTTTTGCTAAAAAATATGATATAATGATGAAAAAATAAGAAAAGAGAAAACCATGACCATTCCAAGTTTTGGTGAAAAAAAACAAGATGTGACCTACGTCAATCGCTATGGTGTCTACGCTGTTATTCCCAATAAGGACAAGGATCAGATCATCCTCGTTCAAGCTCCAAATGGGGCTTGGTTCTTACCAGGCGGGGAAATTGAGGTGGGTGAAGATCACTTGCAAGCTCTGAAACGGGAACTGATCGAAGAATTAGGCTTTACCGCTATTTTAGGGCAATACTATGGCCAAGCAGATGAGTATTTCTATTCCAGTCATCGCGACACCTACTACTACAATCCTGCCTATATTTATGAAGTGGTAGACTATACAGAGGCTCAAAAACCACTGGAAGATTTTAACAATCTTGCTTGGTTTCCTGTAGATGAAGCTATTGAAAAACTCAAACGTGGCAGTCATAAATGGGGCATTGAACAGTGGAAAAATACCCACAAAAAATAAAGGAATTCTTTCACAAAAAATAAAAAAGTGCTATAATAAATGAAGATAGAGGTTAGGAGGAACTCATATGAAGCTCATTAATACCACAAATAGTCATGCTGCACTGGTCAAAAGCCAACTTGCCAGCACTGACGCCTTGCTTGTCGAGGTTTATTCCGCGGGCAATACCGATGTCGTTTTTACACAGGCCCCAACACACTATGAATTATTGATCAGTAACAAACACCGTGCTATTCGTGAAACTGAAGTGGAAAAAATTCGTGAGTTCTTTTTAAAACGTAAGATTGATCTTCAAATCATTGACCAATCCGCTATTAAAACCCTCTACTCCGATAAACTAATTGAAATTTCCTTTCCAATTACAAAGTAAGGCCAATTTGCCTTACTTTTTTTATTTCCTTAATGCATGAATCTCTACACTATTCTAGCCATTAAAAAAGAAGTTCCTTTATGGAACTTCTTTTTTAATGGCTTTTATTTAGCTTCAAATCCTTCTGCGACTGCGTCCGCAAAGTTCTCTTCGACGATGCTTGCACAGTGATCACAGATGGTTGCGTGGTAGTGACGTTCAGCCGTTGTTGGATCGATGCGACGGCAACGGTCACAAACTTCACCAGCTGCACGTTCAACCGTGAAGGCTACATCTTCAAAGGTCACTGCATCTTCTGGAGCTGGTCCTTCTGCGATCGTCAATTCAGAAACAATCAAGAGTTGAGCAACATTGCTATCAACAGCTCCAAGAAGTGTTTTCACAACTTCATTTGGATAAACCGTCAAATGAGCTTCAAGTGATTTACCAATCACTTTTTCATTCCGCGCTTCTTCCAAGGCTTTTTGCGCTTGACCACGGAAGTCCATGAAGGCTGACCAAGTATCCAAGATTTCTTCTTGGTTGGCAAACGTTTCTGCTTCTGGCAATTCTGACAATTGAACGAAGTCTTCTGCTTCAAACTCAAGATAGGACCAGATTTCTTCAGCAGTGTGAGGAAGAATTGGCGTCAAGAGTTTCGTGATTTTCACAAGGATATCATAGAAGACTGTTTGCATTTGACGGCGTTCGAGGGATTTAGCTCCTTCGATGTAAACAACATCCTTGGCAAAATCCAGGTAGAAGGCTGACAAGTCAACGTTGATAAAGTTTACTAGCGCCTTGTAGATCGTCAAGAACTCAAAGTTTTCATAAGCATCACGAATGGTCTTGACAAGCTGGTTAAAGCGAATGGTCATGTACTTGTCCACTGAACGAAGCTCGTCATAAGCAACTGCATCCTCAGCTGGGTTAAAGTCAGAAGTATTGGCAATCAAAAAACGAAGGGTATTTCGGATCTTACGGTAAGTCTCAGACACTTGGCTCAAGATATCCATTGAGATACGGACGTCATTACTTGAGTCTACACTGGTTACCCAGAGACGCAAGATTTCAGCACCAAATTGCTTTTCAACATCACTTGGAGCAATAGTATTTCCAAGAGATTTAGACATCTTCTCACCTTTCCCATCCAAGGCGAAACCTTGAGACAAGATTTGTTTGTATGGTGCGACACCATGGTTGGCCACAGATGTGATAAGAGATGAGTTGAACCAACCACGGTATTGGTCTGAACCTTCAAGGTAAAGATCCGCTGGGTATTTGAGTTCTGGACGATTAACCACAACCCCATTCCATGATGAACCTGAGTCAAACCAGACGTCCATGATATCTGTTTCTTTTGTAAATTCGCCATTCGGTGAACCAGGATGCGTAAATCCTTCTGGCAAGAGGTCTTTCGCTTCACGTTGCCACCAGATGATCGAACCATGCTCTTCAAAGAGTTGCGCTACATGTTCGATGGTTTCAGCTGTCATGATTGGTGTTCCGTCTTCTGCATAGAAGATTGGAAGAGGCACACCCCAGGCACGTTGACGAGAGATGACCCAGTCACCACGGTCACGAATCATGTTGTAAAGACGAACTTTCCCCCATTCTGAGTGGAACTTCACTTTTTCAATTTCGTCCAAGATATCTTGGCGGAATTTTGATACAGAAGCGAACCACTGTGGCACGGCACGCCAGATGATTGGTTTTTTCGTCCGCCAGTCAAATGGGTAGGAGTGAGAGATTTCTTCTTGAGCAAGAAGTAAATCGCCAAGTTTCTCAATAACAGTTGGTACAACCTTGTCGTAGAACTGACCTGCAAAATCAGGACCAGCATTCTCCATCATAATACCGCGTTCGTTAACCGTAACGGCTACTTCGAGGCCATTTGCAATCCCTACATTGTAGTCATCCTCACCAAAACCAGGAGCCGTATGGACGATACCGGTACCTGAATCAAGGGTTACATGCTCACCAAGGATCACCAATTCATCAACTTCCGTATCCCATGGGTGCTCTGTGATAATATGGTTCAATTCTTTCCCTTGGTAAGTCGCAAGGACTTCAACATTTTCCCAACCGAATTTTTCAGAAAGACTTGGCAAAAGCTCAGATGCTACTACATATTTACGATCAGATCCAGCAGGTTTCACTACGACATAATCAAACTCTGCACCTACCGTCAATCCACGAGAAGCTGTAACCGTAAATGGAGTTGTTGTCCAGACAACGATGTAAGTGTCTGTATCTAGAATACCTTTGCCATCTTTAACTTTGTTAGCATAGTAAAGAGAAGTTGATACCAAATCATGGTATTCAATCTCTGCTTCAGCAAGGGCTGATTCAGATGACCAAGACCAGTAAACAGGCTTCGCTCCGCGATAGATATAGCCTTTATTGGCCATTTCACCGAAGACGCGGATTTGCGCTGCTTCATAGTCAGGCGTCAAAGTGACATACGGATGATCCCAATCACCTGAAACACCTAAGCGTTTGAAGTCTTCACGTTGTTTATCTACTTGAGAAAGAGCATATTCACGGCAGAGTTTCAAGTACTCAACCAAGTCCATTTCCTTACGTTTCACGCCTTGTTTAGCCAAGACTTGCTCAATTGGCAAACCATGGGTATCCCAACCTGGGATATAAGGGGCATAAAAGCCTGACATAGACTTAGAACGAACAATGATATCTTTTGAAATCTTGTTCATGGCATGTCCTACGTGAATGTTTCCGTTGGCATACGGAGGTCCATCATGAAGTGTAAAATGCGGTTTTCCTTCATTCAACTCTTGACGGCGTTGATACAATTTTGCATCTTCCCATTCTTTTTGCCAAACTGGTTCTTTCGTTGGAAGACCAGCCCGCATTGGAAAGGCTGTTTTCCCAAGGTTCAATGTTTCTTTAAGTTTCATTGTGTCTCCTTATTGATTTAAAAAGCTATAAAAAAACACGAGCATCCTAAAAAGGACGATTGCTCGTGGTACCACCTTTGTTCGAGAAGTCGCAAGAGACTTTCTCCTCTCATCCCGTAACGAGGGAAACGTCCGTTCTTACTCAATAATTCAGAACGAATACTGTAAAAGGATCATCCATTAAGAGGGAGTGCAGATCTTCCACCATCATCTGCTCGCTAGACCTATCATTAATGGATCTGTTTTTACAAAAATTATAAAATATTGACAGATTCACGATTTGCATCATCTTCAGGTTGAACAGCTTCTTCAACCGCAACAACCTCCTCATTTTCATGACGAGCGTGCTCTGCTTCTTCTAAAGCGGATTGAACTTTTTCATTCAAACCTTCAAACGCTTGTGTTGCACCCAATTCTAAATTAGCTGCTTCAATGCGTTTTTGCAATTCTTCAATTTCAGCTGGAGAGAATTGACGAGTCAAATCAATGTTATCATCTTCTGCATGATGATGGTGAACTGATTCACCCAAAGCTTTCTCCACAATTTCACGGAAAGCTTCATCACTTGTTTGAATGTACATAGCTGTTGGACGAAGAATTTCATCCCATTCAGGTGTATCGATAATGCTCAATTGGCTTTCGATTGTTGATTTCAAACGTTGATGGAAGACGCGTGTCTTATTCTTCAATTCCTCTGTTTCAACGGCAACCTTCTTGGCATTATCCGTTGCATGACGAAGGATTTCATTTGCTTTTTGTTTTGCTTCATCCACTAAGTGCTGTGCATCTTGTTCAGCTTGACGAACAATATTTTCAGAACGTTCGTTAGCTGCTTGTTTGACACGTTCAGCAGTATCTTGTGCAATCAAAACAGATTGACTCAATGAATCTTTCATTTCATCAAAATAGTTTAAGCGTTCTTCAAGAGCTTGAATTTTTGCTTCTTGATCATGATTTAAACGAACAAGATCTTCATAATCGCGAACAACGATATCTAGAAATTCTTCTACTTCGTTCGCATCATACCCTCTAAATTTAACGCCAAAAGTTTTATCTTTAATTTCTAAAGCAGTAAGAGCCATAACTCCTCCTCATTTTTTACTTAAGAGTACTTCAACAGTTACTTTATATTTTCCACTCTTTGAAATACCATTTTCAGAAACAATTTTAAGACGCCCAAAGCGTCGGACACTGACTAAATCATTCAGACCTACAGCATAGCTAACATTGGAAGTAGTCGCATAGTTAACTTTCACTAAACCAGAACTAATCAACTGACTAGCTTGTGAGCGTGAAAGCTTGAAGGTCCCAGCAATCACCTTGTCTAACCGAAAACTCGACACGAGAATATCTCGCTGCTGGCTTTCTTCCTCTACGATCATTTGTTCAGAGAGAGGAACTTCCCTCAGCTTAACAGGTACCCGAGAAATTTTCTGGATGTGATCCATGAAATAGGGAACAAAGCGCTGTTCAACAAATACTTGGATCTTTCCATCACTCGTTAGAATATCTCCAAAGGACTTGCGCTCCACTCCTAATTGGTGAACAATGGTCCCCAGTACTTGGGAATGGGTCAAGTGATGAAATTTTGAAGCATAGACCATTTCCAATAGGGCCAGATCAAAGTCACTTGGATCTAATTGGTAATAATCTGGAGCAACAATAACCTTGGCATACTCCATTTTCTGCTCATCGCTGGAAGCAAAGACCTGTAATTGGTAGCTTGCCGCGACATTTCGTAAAATACCGACCTGATGAGGGTTTAAAAAGCCCGTCACCTCAACAGAATAGCGTTCCACCACTCTTTCAGACAATTCAATACAACGATCAATGAATTCGTGATCTTCGCGATTGAAATGTTGGTAAATCTCTGTCTGTCCCATCGTTTTCTACCCAATCAAAAGTAGGAACAAGCGGGCTAATAACTGATTCATCAAGTTCAAGACCAAAAGTGCTACAAGAACCGTAAAATCCAAGCCCCCAAACTGCAATGGTAACTTTCTAAAAAGGCTCAAAAATGGTTCAACTAGGCGGTGAACCATTTGTCCAAGAGTACTCTGAGGTGCCCCAGGGAACCAAGATAGTAAGGCATAGATGACAAGAATGATGGAATAGATTTGAATGATATTTGATAAGTATTGAAAGATAACCATCTTAACGATTACGTTTCATATCATAGTCAAATTCTGTAACTTCCACATCATTTGGAAGGCGGATATCTTCAATGTTAACGACTACATTAATTGGAGTCAACAAGTACATGGTACTTGCAACACGACGAAGATTTCCTGCTAAAACATAACGAGCCCCATCCAAATAATCTAAACAACGACGTGCTTGTACTTCTGTCATATATTGGAAGTCAATCAAGATACTCTCATTAGATAGTAATAGATCAACAATTTCAGTCGCTTCCTCGTATTTGCGGGGATAGCGTACATCAATGGTAATCTTTTCATCTGTATTCGCACGATTAGCAGCCAATTCACGTTGACGTTCATGCAAACGAGTAATATTTTCAGATGTATTTTTCGTTGTTGAAACAGGTTCCTTCACTGCCGCTGTAGACACTGGAGTCGTAACAGGTGCGACAGGAGTCGGTTTTGGTTTTACTGGTTCTCTTTGACTAATCTGTGGACGTGGAGAAGTCACTTGAGGAGTCGGCTGTGGCTGTGGAACTGGTTGTGTTTCCGCCCCAGCTGCTTTTGCCTCGCGAACTTCTACTTCTTCACCGTCTTCTGTGAAGTAGTCAATAAAGTTGTTAAATTTATCTTTTAATGACATAGTTCTTTCCTATTTAAAAAATGATGTCCCAATTCTAACATAAGTCGCTCCGTTCGCAATGGCTACTTCAAAGTCACGACTCATACCCATACTTAGTTCTGAAAAAGGCATATTTTTTAATTGTTTCTTTTCTAGTTGTTTCTGAAGTTGGTGAGTTTTTGAAAAAATATCCTGCAACTCTTCTTGACTAGCCTCAAAAGGAGCCATCGTCATTAAACCAACAATTTCAATTTTGTCCAGCTGTGCGATTTCCGCTAAAACATCATCCAGTTCATCGGGTGCAAATCCATGCTTACTTTCTTCACCAGAAATGTTCACTTGGAGGAAACACTTGATCGGGTGTTCTGCTCGCTTTTGAATTTCTTGAGCCAGCTTCACCGAATCCAAGGCATGAAAGTAATCGACGAGATTAATCACGTCTTTTACTTTCCGCCGTTGGAGGCTCCCAATCAAGTGCCAAGTGAGGTCATACTCTTTTAGAGCTTGATACTTTTCTAGGAATTTATCGACACGATTTTCACCGATATGTTGGATACCTGTTTTCACCAGTGCTTCTGTTGTTGCAACATCTACATACTTGGTGACAGCTATCACATTAACTTGATCTTGGCGGTTAGCTTTGTTTCTTGCTGTTTCTACTTGTTGCCGTACAAGATCAGCATTCTGTTCCAGATTCATGATTAACGATTCCGGAAGAATGGTGGTGTCTCCAATTCATCATCATCTGAAGATGAATCTACATAACGATCAACTTGATGTGTTGATGTTGGTTCAGTTTGGCGAACGATATTCTCACGGCGAATATCCCAATCACCAAAAGCTGAGCCACGGTTTGGTTCTACCGCTGGACGACTTGGAGTTGTTGGCAATTCAACATCTTGTTTCAAATCAAATTCACGGTCAAATGGTGCTGTTTGTGGGCGTTGTTCACGTGGTCCTGTTTTATAAGGACGTTGTGAGGAAGCAATTCCGCTGACGCGTTCTACCTTGTCTTGACGGACACCGGTTGCAACAACCGTCACGCGGATTTCATCTTTAAGAGATTCATCAATAGATGTACCCAACCAGATGTTCACTCCGTGACCTGCAGCTTGGTTCACAATTTCTGAAGCTTCTTCAGCTTCGATCAAAGTCATATCCAAACCACCTGTTACGTTGACGATCACATCTTCTGCACCATCAATTGTAGTTTCAAGAAGTGGAGAGTAGATAGCTTTCCGAGCTGCTTCGATAACGCGTTCTTCACCGCTACCAACACCAATACCCATGAGGGCATTTCCTTTGTTTTCCATAACAGTTTTCACGTCTGCAAAGTCAAGGTTGATCAATCCAGGACTTGTGATCAAGTCAGTGATCCCTTGAACACCTTGACGAAGAACGTTATCTGCTTCACTCAAAGCTTCAAGAAGCGGTGTCTTCTTGTCTACAATTTCAAGCAAGTTGTTATTAGAAATAATCAACAATGTATCAACATGTTCGCGAAGTTCATTGATCCCTTCAATAGCGAAGTTGCCACGTTTTGAACCTTCAAACCCGAATGGACGAGTGACAACTGCTACTGTCAAAGCACCAACTGCTTTAGCAATACGAGCGATGACTGGTGCAGCACCTGTACCAGATCCTCCACCCATCCCTGCAGTGATGAAGACCATGTCTGCACCTTGCAAAGCTTCTGTTAACACTTCTTCGCTTTCTTCAGCTGCCTTACGACCAACTTCAGGTTGACCTCCAGCACCCAATCCACGAGTCAATTTTGGACCCAATTGGATAACTGTTTCAGCTTTTGCACTTGAAAGTGCTTGAACATCTGTATTAGCTGCGATGAATTCTACACCGGCAACGCCTTCGTCAATCATACGATTGATGGCGTTACCGCCACCGCCACCGACACCGATTACTTTAATTACTGCACCTTGTGCCGCTGCTGTGTCAAATGAAAATGTCATAAATACTTACACTCCTTAATCAAACATATTACCGATCAAATTTTTCATTCGGTCTGTGAATGTAGTTTTTGGTTCTTGTTTGCTATCATTGCTTGCTGCTGGAATTTCTTGAGCATCCACTGGAGATTCAATCTTCTCAGCATTGTACGCAGGTACTACCGGTTGTGCTGGAGCAGCAGGTTGTGGTTGTACTTGTGGTTGCACAGGTCGATCAAATTGAATCGGTTGTTGACGCAAGACTTCGTCTCCACGAACCGCAGCTTGAGCAATAATATCCACATCTGTCAAATTGCCTGCATATTCAGACAAGCTAATCACATGGGCAAAAGCTGGATTGCGAATTCCAATTTGATTTGGAACAAACAATTTCACATTTACATCAAAGACTTCTTGAGCCAATTCTTCAACACCAGGAAGGATTGCGCCTCCACCGATAATCACAATACCTCCAGGAAGATCCAACAAATGTCTTCTCTCAAGGTCTTGCTTGATTTGCTCAAAGATGTGTTTGATACGTGCTGAAATAATTTCAGCCAAGTACTTCTCAGTCACTTCAACTGGCTCAACTTCACCAATAACTTCTACATGGAAGACTTCGTTTCCAGCAGATGGCACATAGGCTTCACCGTAGTTGAACTTCAAACCTTCTGCCAATTTTTGAGAAGTCTTCAAAACTTTAGAAATATCTTTGGTAACGTAATCGCCACCTTCTTGGTAGATATTTGTAAATTGAAGTTCTTGGCTACGAACAGATGCCACTGTAGTTTGGCCACCACCCATATCAATCACTGTTGCACCGAATTCACGTTCGCCTTCGTTCAAGACTGTTTTGATCATCGCAAGTGGGGAAATGATGATGTTTTCTACTTGTAAGCCTGCACGTTCAACTGTTTTACGCAAATTGTGCAAGATTGTACGAGGTCCTGTATAAAGAAGACCACGCATTTCAAGTCGGATCCCCATCATTCCGCGTGGATCACGGATTCCTTGGAAACCATCTACTGTGAATTCTTCAGGAATGAAGGTGATCACTTCACGATCCGGTGTCATGCTTTTTGTGAGTGCAGATTTGACAACATTTTCAACATCTGCATCTGTGATTTCTTTTGAATCACTTGTGACTGGAATCATCCCTTGAGTTGCTTCGATTTGTAGTAAGTTTGCAGGCAACCCAACATTGACTAGATTGATTGAAATCCCTGCTTTTTCTTCAGCTTGGCTGATTGCAGTTTTAATTGCATTTGAAGCAGCTTCGATATCTACTATAATTCCATCTTTGACGCCAGCACTTTTTGCATTGCTGACTCCAATTACATTCATTTCTCCATTGACATGTTCTGCCACCAATACTTTTATTGAACTAGTACCGATATCTAAACCTGTAAAAAAGCCGTCTCTAGCCATTACACCAGTCCTCTCTCTTTATTTGTTTTCACTTTACATCTATTTATAGCCCTTTTAGTTGGAACTATCCAAACTTCATTATATCACAAAGAAGCCTAAAATGGACATTTTTTCTTCAATTATTTGAGATAATTTATGGGCTTTGCTCATTCCCAGAAGAATTTTCTCCTTCTGGATTCTGTTCTTGGCTTGCTTCCTCAGAATGTTCTTCTTGCTTTTCTGGACTTTCAGCCTTTTCTTTTTCAGCTTGCTCTTTGGCATCTGCGATGGATTGTTCACTATAGCTGAAGACTCCAGCCTCCATATCAATGGTGGAATCATCGTCTAATTGCTTACTAATGGCTTTATAATAAGGAAGCTTGCGGGTAATTTGGGAAATAGGCACCAAGATTTTATTATCGTTTTTCATGGTGATGGTCACCAGATCCTTGGTGACCTTGCTCGGAGTCAGATCTACCGAAACAATTTTATCCGTAATGGAAGAAGATATAGACTTCATTTCTTGGACAAATTGTCTAACCAATTCTCGATCTGAGAATTTTAAGCTAATATAGGAGGACGGCAATTCCGAAGCTGGAGTTACTGTCTCCACTACTTCTCCATTTTCCAATACTGGATAGTGGTCTTCTCCCGTCACATAATAGGCAACTACTTTGTGTTCCACGACATTGACTTTAAAGGTCACCGGGAATTGATAATGCATGTGAACCTCTTTAATCCATGGACTAGCCGTTTTCATATTTTGTTCATAGACCGATTTATGAAGGAAGGTCGTCAGAGTATAATCTTCTTCTTTGATGCGACTTTTTTCATACAAGAGTTGCTGATCAACCGCTTTATTCCCTGAAAATTCAATCACTTTCTGTGTGGACAAGGGACTTAAAAAATAGATTGAGAGAAGGGCGACAATCGAGCTGATTCCGATTACCGGAAGGGCACGATAGATATGGCGTTTTGCCACTGTCGGTTCCTTCTTTGGCTTTTTCGTCTTTAAGCCTTTAAAAAATGAAGGCCTTTTCTCTTGCTTCTCTGAAGAATCTAGCTCCTCTACAGCCGGATCATCCTCTTCTCCTTCTGAACTTTCTCCATCTGCTTCTGGATCCTCTTCGGCCTCAGATTCATCTTCCTCTTCAGACTCTTTTCGTTCGTCAGATTCTTCCTCTGAGACGGAAGCTGTTTCTTTTTCTGAAAGGTCTTCGTCTTCTTGTGCTTCTTCGCTTTCAGTTTCCTCTTTTTCAGCTTCTTCCGCTTTTTCAAGCGCTTTTTTTTCTAAATATTCTTTGTTTCTTTTTTGCCAGGCTGACAATTCTGTAATTTTGTCATCCGTTGGCGTTTTTTTATTGTCGTCCGTCATCTTTTCCCTTACTGATATCTTTTTGAAGCAGGCCATAAAAATCGTCTAGTGAAAGGAGTTCTGTCGATTTTTCCATTGCTTGGTGGTAGACTTGGCTTTGCTTCAACATTTCTTGAATGGTTTCATTAAAGGTTTCGAGCGTCAATTGATCTTCCTGCAATTGCTCTGCATAACCTTTATCCACAAAATATTGGGCATTTTCAATCTGATCGCCACGGCTGGCTTCTTTTCCTAGCGGTACGATCAGGTGGAGTTTGTTCATGGCTAAGAGTTCAAATAAGGTATTGGCTCCACCTCTAGTCACCACTAAATCAGCCTTCTGGAGCATGGGCAAATACTGATCGGTTACATAATCCACTCGATACAAGCCACCCTCAGCCTGATTCAATGTTGAATCGCCCGTCAAATTGATGATATTGTAGTGGTGCAAGAGCTCTGCTTGATGCTCTGTCACAAATTCATTAAAGACACGCGCACCAGCTGATCCTCCGACAAAGAGAAGGGTCGGCAAGTCTTTTCGGAAACCTTTTGTTTTTTCTTCTAAAACTTCTGAAGTTGGCGGAATATGATCTGTGACCTTGGTTACCGCACCGATATGCTCACTCTTTGTCAAACCATGTGCTTGCTCAAAAGTCGTGTACATCTTGGTAGCAAATTTATAAGCAATTTTATTGGCCAATCCCATAGAAAGATCGGACTCATGGATATAGACAGGAACACGCGTGAGTCGAGCTGCGATCACTGGTGGCACCGAGACAAATCCCCCTTTTGAGAAGAGAACTTGTGGGCGCACACGAAGCAGGATTGCAATGGACTGGAGCGTTCCCCAAGCCACCTTGAACACATCCATCATATTTTGGAAAGAGAAATAGCGGCGCAATTTCCCCGTTGCAATTGAATGGAAGCGCACGTCTAAGCCAGACTTTTTGATCTCTTGGTATTCGATTCCTTTTTTGTCCCCAATATAATGGACTTCCCATCCATCTTCGATAAATTTTGGAATCAAGAGGAGATTAAGGGTCACATGTCCCACGGTTCCCCCACCAGTAAACATTATTTTTTTCATCTTATTTCAACCCTTTTACTGTAGCAAGGAATTCATCCCCACGCACTTCAAAATTCGGATACATATCCCAGCTGGCATTAGCAGGACTTAGTAGGACAACATCTCCGGGGCTAGCCAAGTCGAAGGCTTTCTTTGTAGCATCCGCTACATCTGCCGCATCGACATAAGGGACGCCAGCTTTATCTGCTGCGCGTTTCACTCGAGGAGCTGATTCCCCTAGAATCACCATTTCCTTTAAACCAGTAATGTGAGGCACCAATTCATCAAATTCATTGCCACGATCGAGCCCCCCTGCAATCAAGATCACCTTGCTGTTATCAAAACCAGAAAGAGCTTTTTGTGTTGCTAAAATATTGGTCGATTTACTATCATTATAGAATTTGACACCTTGAATCTCATCCACATATTGAAGGCGGTGTTTCACTCCTCCAAAGGCTGACAAGGTTTCTTTAATGACCTCATTCTCCACACCACGGACTTTTGCGACCGCAATCGTTGCTAAGGCATTTTCTACATTGTGACTACCTGGAACACCCAGTTCATCTGCACGCATAACAACTTCTCCCTTAAACTTGAGAAGTCCATCTTCCAAATAAGCCCCATCCACCTTTTCGACCGTTGAAAATGGAAGGACCCTTGCCTTGGTTTTTGTAGCGAGTTCCTTGGCCAGGTCTTGGTTGAAGTTCAAGACAATGACATCTTTTTCTGTCATATTCTTTTGAAGATTCCATTTGGCAGCTACATAATTTTCAAAAGAACCATGATAGTCGATATGGGTCGGCATGAGGTTGGTAATCACTGCAATCTCTGGATGGAAGGCTTCAATTCCCATCAATTGGAAAGAAGACAATTCCATGACCAGAACGTCCTTTTCTGTTGCTGTTTGTGCAACTTGACTAGCTGGAAAACCGATATTCCCAGACAATAAACCACCTTGGCCGGCAGCCGTCAAGACTTCCCCGATCATGGTTGTCGTCGTCGTTTTTCCGTTTGATCCTGTAATCCCAATAATTGGCGCATCCGAAATCAGATAGGCCAATTCCACTTCAGTGAGGACGGGAATGCCCTTTTCAAGCGCTTTTTCGACCATCGGATTCGTATAAGGGATTCCTGGATTTTTGACCATGACGGCAAAGTCTTCATCCAACAGTTCCAGAGGGTGACCTCCTGTCACAACTTTAATCCCTTCTTCCAGTAAACTTTGTGCTGCTGGATTTTCTTCAAAAGGTTTGCCATCATTGACGGTCACAATCGCTCCTAAGCGATCCAACAAACGGGCAGCTGACTCGCCTGACTTAGCCAAACCTAATACAAGAACCTTTTTATTTTCAAATTGTTTCACAAATTTCATGATTTCTTCGCTCCATTTTTATCACTCTCTATTTTACCTTTTTTTAGCAAAATTAAAAAGCCCAAAGGGCTTTAAAAATCACGTCAGCGTTTATTTTTTCTGTTTGGTCGTCATTTTGGAAATATCCACCAAAGCCAGGTAGCCAACAAAGGAGAGAAAGGCACCGACAAAAAACTCAGACGGTAGTTGGAATATCTGAAAAATAGCGAGACAAGTCAGTACGATAATGGAGACGATCAAGACCACCATTGTGACACTGTTTAAAGTACCACGAATACTTTTTGGGGTCATAAAAAGGTAAAAAAGGAGAATCAAAATCCCTAAGATAAAATAGACCATTTTGCTTCTCCTTTCTTTCCGTATTATTCAGCAGCTGCTAATTTTTTCTTTTTATTTGCTTTTTCGCGTTCTGCTTTGTTCAAGATTTGTTTCCGCAAACGGATAGATTCAGGTGTTACTTCCATGTACTCATCGTCGTTCAAGAACTCAAGAGATTCTTCCAAGGTCAAGATACGAGGAGTCTTGATAACCGCTGTTTGGTCCTTAGTAGCTGAACGAACGTTGGTCATTTGTTTTGCTTTCGTAATGTTTACGGTCAGGTCGTTCTCACGAGAGTTTTCCCCAATGATCATTCCTTCGTAAACTTCTGTACCTGGATTGACAAAGATCGTACCACGTTCTTCGATAGACATGATAGAGTAAGTGGTTGCTTTTCCGTTATCGATTGAAACAAGAGCACCACGGTGACGTCCACCGATTTCTCCTGGAATCACTGGCAAGTATTGATCAAAGGTGTGGTTCATGATTCCGTAACCACGTGTCATTGACAAGAACTCAGTTGAGTACCCAATCAAACCACGCGCTGGAACAAGGAAGACCAAACGAGTTTGACCGTTACCAGTTGCGATCATATCCAACATTTCACCCTTACGTTCAGAAAGGCTTTGGATAACAGATCCTTGGTATTCTTCTGGTGTGTCGATTTGTACGCGCTCAAATGGTTCACATTTGACACCATCAATTTCTTTGATGATAACTTCTGGACGAGATACTTGCAATTCGTATCCTTCACGACGCATGGTTTCAATCAAGATAGACAAGTGCAATTCCCCACGTCCTGAAACGGTCCATTTATCAGGTGAATCAGTTGGGTCAACACGAAGAGAGACGTCTGTTTGCAATTCCGCTTGCAAGCGTTCTTCGACTTTACGTGAGGTTACCCATTTCCCTTCGCGACCAGCAAATGGTGAGTTGTTGACCAAGAAGGTCATTTGAAGGGTTGGTTCATCGATGTGAAGGATTGGAAGAGCTTCAACTGCGTCTGTCGGTGTGATCGTTTCCCCAACGAAGATATCTTCCATACCAGAGATCGCGATCAAATCACCTGCTTTAGCTTCTTGAATTTCACGACGTTCCAAGCCAAAGAAACCAAAGAGTTTGGTAACACGGAAGTTCTTAGTCGTTCCATCCAATTTAGAAAGAGTTACTTGGTCCCCAACTTTTACAGTACCACGGAAGACACGTCCGATACCGATACGTCCAACGAAGTCGTTATAATCAAGCAGGGATACTTGGAATTGAAGAGGCTCATCTGAGTTATCAACTGGAGCTGGGATGTGATCAATGATAGTATCAAAGATCGGTGCCATTGTGTGCTCTTGATCAGCTGGATCGTCTGAAAGTGAAGATGTTCCGTTAATCGCTGATGCATAAACAACTGGGAATTCCAATTGGTCATCATCCGCACCCAATTCGATGAAGAGTTCAAGAACTTCGTCTACAACTTCTTCTGGACGAGCAGATGGTTTATCGATTTTGTTAACTACAACGATCGGAACAAGATCTTGTTCCAAGGCTTTTTTCAATACGAAACGAGTCTGAGGCATGGTTCCTTCGTAGGCATCAACGACCAATACAACCCCATCGACCATTTTCATGATCCGTTCCACTTCTCCACCGAAGTCCGCGTGTCCTGGTGTGTCCATGATATTGATTCGAGTTCCGTTATAAGCAACGGCTGTATTTTTAGCAAGGATCGTGATCCCACGTTCTTTTTCAAGATCGTTTGAGTCCATTGCACGTTCTTGCAATTCTTTACGTTCATCCAAGGTGTGCGATTGTTTCAACAATTCGTCTACCAAGGTTGTTTTACCATGGTCAACGTGGGCAATGATCGCAACGTTACGAATATCTTCTCTTAATTTTGTCATGATTTCCTCTATAAAATTTTAAATAATATTTCTAACTGAACAATTATACCACAGTCCTATCTAAAAAACACAGTTCAGCTAGTTGTAAATGTTTTCATCTTCATTTCTTTTCTCCGACTCGATTTCCTTTTCTTTTCATGATACACTGATAATAAGAATTTCAGAAAAAGAGGTCCCATGAGATTAGATCAATTGATGGCAGACCATCAGTACGCTCGCAAAGACATCAAACAACTTCTGGCCCGAAGGCAAATCTTGGTCGATCACCTACCAGCTAAAAAGCTATCCCAAAACATCGACCCTGGACTTCAACAGATTCAAATCGGGGAACGAATCATTCAAGAACCGCGTCACCACTACTATATGCTCCATAAACCAATCGGGGCCGTGACCGCCAAAAGAGACGCCCACCATCCAACGGTGATCGAGCTAGTGGACCCTCAGCAAGAGTACCCCGACCTCTATCCGCTTGGTCGCCTCGATCGCGACACCAGTGGTCTGCTCCTCATCACAGATAATGGTCCCTTAGGCTTTCAACTGCTCCATCCTCAATACCATGTGGAGAAGGTCTATGAGGTAGAAGTCAATGGTCCGCTCTGTGCAGCCCACATCGAGCAATTTCAGAATGGGATTTCATTCACGGACGGCCCTATCTGTAAGCCTGCCTCCTTGACCATTCTAGAAAGCCACCCCAGCTACAGCAAGGCCCAGGTCCGAATCTCAGAAGGAAAATACCACCAAGTGAAAAAGATGTTTTTGGCCATTGGGGTCAAAGTAATGACCTTAAAACGCTTGTCTTTTGGTCCCTTCACCTTGGATCCTCAGTTAGCCCCTGGAGAAAGCCGGCCTTTGAATGAGGTAGAGCTCACATGGGTCAAAGACTACCTTGAAAAAACGAGATAAAAGAGGCTAGGACAAAAGTCCTAGCCTCTTAATTGTTTTTGGATTGTCGAGTAAGACGCAGTGGTTGAGTGGGCTCTACTACGCTGATTTCATCAGCTTTTACAGCCCTACTCAACTGTGCGGAGGTGGGACGACGAAATCGAATTCTAACGAATTACCGATTTCTGTCCCACTCTCTTTTATTAGGCGTCTTTTTTCACTTTCCCATTCCAAGAATCAAGACCATAAGACAAGACATAAATGTCTGTGTAGCCCTGTTTCTTGAGATAGAGAGCTGCATTGGTTACACGCGAACTACGACTATTCTCATAGAGCAAAATCGGTTTGTCTTTGCGCAAGGCACCTGTACTCAGCTTCAATTGACTGGAAGGAATATTACGTGCACCCAAGATATGCTTGGCATGAAACTCAACTGGCTCTCGCAAGTCAATCAACTGCCCTTTACGAATCAACTCTTCAAAAGCGGCATTGTCCACAAATTTAGCAGCTTTACGGATGCGGAAATAATTAAAGGCCATCCATCCAACTACTCCTAAAACAACCAACCAAAAAATGATATTTCCCATCACTCTACCTCACTCTTTTTCAAAAATTCTAATTCTTGCTTGTGCTCTCTTCTTAAAACGGTATCGGCTTCTAAATAATCAAGCCGCTCCATCAGGCCTGCATCATAAAGACGTTGAAGCTCAATTTTCATCAATTCGATGTCATAGAGGCGCTTCCCTACGTAAATGATGATTCCAAAACGTTTTAAAAATTGTTGAACATCATACAGGTTTTTCATGTTCATTATTGTATCAAATTTAGAAAGGCTTTACAAGATTTTCAAGTAAATGATGACATTTTTCGATTGCTTTACGAATAAATAAGTATGATCAACTTTTATTTTTTTACCATCGGTACTTGTTTCGCCTCTTTTTTGGGACTAGTGATCGATCGCTTCCCAAACCAATCCATTCTCGCTCCTCGCAGTCATTGCGATCACTGCCAGCACGTCCTTGGCGTTTGGGATCTAATCCCCATTATCTCGCAACTACTGCATCGTTTTCGCTGTCGCTATTGTCATCAGACCTACCCATTTTGGTACTGCCTTTTTGAGATCTGGAGTGGCCTGATCTTCTTAGCCTGTGCCAATGGTTTTCTTTCTCTGCCTCAACTTCTGACGTTACTCGGATCTGCTATTTTAGCCATCTATGACCTACGCTTTATGGAATACCCCTTGGTCATCTGGTGTTGTCTCCATGCCTTAGTCCTCTTTTTATCCGCTAGTAATCTCCTCATGCTGGTCTTTTTACTCCTTGCGATCGGTGCCCACTTTTTCTTTATTGGAATGGGGGCGGGAGATTTTCTCTTACTCGCCACCTTCTCACTCAGCTTTTCTTCTGCCAAGATCCTCATTCTCATCCAGATCGCATCCATCTTAGGCATTCTCTTCTTTGCTCTCAAAAAAGAAAGAGACCGGATTCCCTTTGTTCCCTGTCTCTTTCTCAGTTATCACGCTTTACTGCTTTATACGATATTTTGCAGATAAGTTCTTCTTATTTTGTAGCTTTTGCTTCCAAATAATCGGCAATAGCAGCCACGTCCTTATCCCCACGTCCGGAAACGTTGATGATGATAATCTTGTCTTTATTCAATTGTGGAGCACGTTTGACCGCTTCTGCAATCGCGTGTGAGCTTTCAATGGCTGGGAGGATCCCTTCTGTCTTACTGAGAAGAAGAAGAGCTTCTACTGCTTCATCATCTGTCGCTGCTACGTATTCGACACGACCAGAATCTTTAAAGAAAGCATGCTCTGGACCAACCCCTGGGTAGTCCAAACCAGCAGAGATCGAGTACACCGGCGCTACTTTTCCATCTTCGCCAAAGACTGCATAGGTCTTCATACCATCAACCACACCGATAGTCCCTTTGGTCATGGTCGCTGCGTGTTGATCGGTGTCCAAGCCATGTCCAGCTGCTTCTACCCCAATCAAGCCGACTTCCTCTTCTGCGACATATTCAGAAAAGGCACCAATGGCATTAGAGCCACCACCGACACAGGCAATCACATAATCCGGCAAACGGCCTTCTTTTTCCAAGATTTGACGTTTAGATTCTTCACTGATTACTTTTTGGAATTCATGCACAATGGTTGGGTAAGGGTGAGGGCCAACAGCAGAACCCAAAACGTAAAAGGCATCCAGATCCGCCATCCATGCTCCAAACGCCGCATCAACGGCATCTTTCAAGGTCTTAGTACCGGTTTCAACCGCATGGACGGTTGCCCCCATCATTTCCATGCGGAAGACATTCAAGCGTTGGCGTTCCACATCTTCTGCCCCCATGTAGACATCACAGGCCATGCCAAACTTAGCTGCCGCTGCTGCTGTAGCCACACCGTGTTGACCTGCTCCTGTTTCAGCAATCACGCGAGTTTTGCCCATGCGCTTAGCCAAGAGGATTTGCCCCAAGACGTTATTTAATTTATGCGAACCTAGGTGATTCAAGTCTTCGCGCTTCAAATAAATTTTTGCCCCACCTAAATGATCTGTCAAACTTTCCGCAAAGTAGAGTGGTGTTTCGCGTCCAGAATAATCTTTCAAATAATGTTTGTATTCTGCGATAAATTCTGGATCATTTTTATACTGTTCAAAGGTTTCCTCTAATTGATTGAGCAAGTTTTGAATGGGTTCTGGTACGAAAGATCCACCAAATTGTCCGAAATAGCCTTTTGTTTCTGTCATGATTGTGTCCTCTTTTCTCTATCTTCAATCTTGTTTATGATCTTTTTCTCTCGCGGGCCCTTTGAGCTGCAGTCTCACTGGGTTCCTATGAGATACAAAAAACCTCACACAGAAAAATCTGTGTGAGGACGATTCGATACCGCGGTGCCACCTCAATTGTAGGAAGCTATTTTTTCTCCTACATCTCTGACCTGTCTAACAACAGGGTGCACGATAAGGTGTGCTCACCGAATTTTTATTGTTTCAAATTCATTATCATAAACGCATCAGCCCATTTCAAGATTCACCACTGCTTGTTCGCAATCACCACAAGCTCCCTGGAAGTGAGAAAAATCTCTACTTTTCTGATGTCTTGAAGCTATTATAGCTCCCGCTTCTGACTTTGTCAACAAAAATTTTAAAAAGTGGCTGAAATGTTCGGATTTTACATTTCCCTATTTTTTGCTAGCAATCGTGCTCTGAAATACTGAAAGCCTAAATAAGCTAGATAAGCCCCTAAGGTATTGGTCCACAAATCATCTAGCTCAAAGACACGATTGGCATCAAACAAGAGATCTAATAGAACTTGGCTGCATTCAATCCACAAACTCATCGCAAAGCCGAAGCACAAGACCCGTTTGCGGCTCCTCAACCAGGGCCATAGCCAGAGGAGTTGAAAGACCAGCGGGCTTAACAAAAAGATATTGGCTATGTTTTGGAGAATGACCTTAATGAGTTGGAGGACACTGGTGATCTGGCCAAGATTCATCACCGAATTAAGAGGAACCAGCAGGACGACGATGCGACCGAAATGTTGAATACCCGGTGTTTCCATACCTGGCTCTGGCTGTTGGGGCAAAAAACACATCAAACACAAGAGGATAAAATAGAAGAAGCTGCCACTCCGTAACAGCCTTCTTCCTCTTTTTGTTAGTTCTGTATGATCCATCAGTCCTTGTTTAAGGTTGCGCATGTTCAACAATCGCTTTCTCCCGGTCCCGTTTCATGGTATTTGAACGCAATTGGCCACAGGCAGCATCAATATCTGTACCGTGCTCTTGACGCACTACACAGTTAACACCTTGTTTTTTCAAGGTATCATAGAAGGCCATGACCCGTTCTTTTGGACTCCGGCTATATTGGTCATGCTCACTGACAGGATTGTAAGGAATCAAGTTAACATAAGACAATTTCTTGATATTCTTAAGCAATTCTGCCAATTCTAAGGCTTGCTCGACCCCATCATTGACTTCATTGAGCATGATATACTCAAAGGTCACCCGACGGTTCGTAGTCTCGATATAGTATTCAATCGCTGCAAACAATTTTTCAATTGGGAAGGCTCGGTTGATCTTCATAATGCTAGAGCGCAAGTCATTGTTTGGTGCATGAAGAGACACTGCCAAATTGACCTGCACACCTTCATTTGCAAAGTCACGAATTTTATGAGCCAAACCAGAAGTAGACACGGTAATATGACGAGCACCAATCGCTAATCCCTTGTCATCGTTGACCGTCCGGATAAATTTCAAGACATTGTTATAGTTGTCAAATGGTTCTCCAATCCCCATGACAACGATATGGCTGACCCGTTCATCTTGGCCACGTTCGTCAAAGTATTTTTGGACCAACATGATTTGAGACACGATTTCTCCATTGTTCAAATCGCGTTGTTTTTTGATCAAACCTGAAGCACAGAAGGTACAACCGATATTGCATCCGACCTGAGTCGTTACACAGACAGATAAACCATAGTGCTGACGCATCAAGACGGTTTCAATCAACATGCCGTCTGGCAATTCAAAGAGGTACTTGACCGTTCCATCTGCTGACTCTTGCACGATTCGTTGCTTGAGTGGGTTGACGACAAACTGATCATTTAACTTCGCAATCAAGTCCTTAGAAAGGTTGGTCATTTCTTCGAAAGACTGGACGCGTTTGCGATAGAGCCATTCCCAGATTTGTGCTGCGCGGAATTTCTTTTCACCGTTTTCTTCCGCCCAATCAATCATATCTTGGCGTGTTAAACTATAAATGGATGGTTTCATTCTTTCTTACTCCTCTTTTTGTCGAATCACAAAATGACGTTTGTTGTTCGTCTTCGTTGTTTTTTTCGTTTCAGCAGACGGTCTTGTTTTTTTCGAGTTATTCGTTGACTGTCCCTTGTCGCGTTCTCGTTTTTGGAAACGATCTTTTTGTTTGCGATTGCGCGAACGCCTTTTAGGCTCTCTTTCATCTGATTGAGCTTTTTTGACCGGTGATTTCTTATCAAAGGAAGCACGATGAGGTTCCTTATTTTCAAGGACAAAATAAGCACAACCATAGCTACAATATTCTAACAAATAATCGTCTAAGCGACTTAGTTTATCCATCGTTGCAACATCGCGCTCTTCCTTATAAAAGCCACGCAAGCGCAACTGCTCATTGCTCCAATCACCAACAATGTAATCAAACTTGGTTAAAATCTCAGAAAATCGCTGACCAAAAACGGTCGCATCAAATGCTTCCTTCTCATTTTTCAACAGCTCAAAGGAGAGGTTTTCTGAAAGGATCTGGTCTCCTACCTGACGAAACACAGGTCCAGGAAATTTATTGTAATTATATAATTCAGGGTCAATCTCTTTTCGCATAGTGTTCCTTCATCAAAATCTATTTACTGTAACACTTTATTTTATCATAAATTTAATGACTTGCGTCAGATTTGACTAGAAAAGAGTTGAAATTCCTTTGAGAGCTTCCAAAAGGAAAAAGAGACAAAGAAGGCAATCTTTGTCTCTATACATGTTCATCAGATGATGAAAGGGGTAAAAATAGAGTAATTTTGGTATAGCTATTGGCCTTAGAATCGATCTCCATATGATAGGCTTCGCCAAATTGAAGACGCAATCGTTGGTCCACATTTTTCAAGCCAACACCTCCTAAACGAAGAAGGGTTTGGGCTGTTGATTCTGATCGGTCAAACCCTCGTCCATTGTCAAAAATCGATACGCAAGCGTAGTCTCCACTGACTTCAGTTGTCACTCGAATGAGACCAGGCCGATCGATCTCCTTAATACCATGGTAAATCGCATTTTCCACTAAGGGTTGAAGCACTAATTTGGGGAGCTGATAGTCGCTCAACCGTTTATCTTCTAGAATTTCATAGTTGAGCTTTTCTCCATAACGTTGCTTCTGAATGAAAAGATACTGGCGGACATGGTCAATTTCATCTCTCAGCAGGATTTGTTCCTGGCCTTGGTTGAGAGCCAGTCGAAAATATTGAGCCAGAGACTTAGTGATGTTGACCACGCGCCGACTATCATTAAACTCTGCCATCCAGACAATCGTATCCAAAGTATTGTAGAGGAAATGCGGATTAATCTGAGCCGAAAGTGCCCGCAACTCGTACCGCCGTGCGTTCTGCTCCTCTTCCTTAACCTGTTGCATAAGGTGATCGATTTGGTCCAACATGGCATTAAAAGCTTGAGCGAGGTCCACCAATTCTGGAGATCCGTTGGCTGCAGCTCTCACGTGAGCATCTCCTGCTCCAATCCTCAAAATGATGGTCTGAAGGTCTCGTAAGGGTTTGATCCACAAACGCAGAACAAATCCGATCCCTATCAAACACATGATCAAAGCTAGTAATCCTAGGCCAATGAAAGAGTACAGGAGCTGCGACTGCAGCATCTGAAGTCCTTCAAGTGAAGCCACTCCAATCAAGGTCCAATCGCTATCTGGAATCGGAACCTGATAGATAAAATTCTGTCCTCCTTTAGCATAGCCATCTGTCACAGCAATATAGGGCTGCATGGCCTGCATTTCTTGGCTGGAGGAATAGACCGCTTTTTTAGGATGGTAGACAAACTCATGCTTTTGATTAATGATAAAACTAAAGCCTTGTTTCCCTAGTTGCAGGTGATCCAAGTAAGCCTGAAGGCTATCGTAGCCAATATCCAAGCGTACTACTCCGAGATTTTGGCCAGTCTGATCGACCACTTCTTGGGTAATAGAAACCACCCATTTTTCTTTTTCCGAGGTCAAGGATTCCTTTCGAGCTGGCGTCAAGACTGGCATGGCTCTTTCCTTAATCGCCTCTTGATACCAACTTTCATTCATCATATCTGAAGAAGTCTGCATGCTGATTTTGGTATCTGTCGCTACCAGACGTCCGTCCTTAGTCACCAGGACTGCTGAGACCAGGTCCGGATCCGTTTCAATCATCGTTCGCATCAGGTGTTGAACCGTTTCTTGATTCGCACTCTTGTCTTGGGCAAATTGGCGAACAGCCTGTTCCTTGCTAAGAACCGTTGTGGTCTGCTTTAATTTTTTTAGATAGGAGGTAATAAACTGACTACTTTGGTCGATACTATTTCTTGTCGTCCGCTCCGTTAGCTGGCGGATCGTCCCTGAACTCGTTTGATAGTAAAGGCTACCGAGAAGACCAAACAGCAAGAGAATGAAGAGAAAAAAGTAGAGGACCAGCTGGATCAGCAAGGGATATCGTTTCATTCATGCTCTCCTTTTTTGTACTGCCTTGGTGTCACCCCAACAACCTGCTTAAAGCGTTGAGAAAAATAGTTCATATCTTCAAAACCCACCTGATCGGCGATCTCATAAATCTTTAGATCTGTCGTGAGAAGCAAGAGTTGAGCCTTCCTCATTCGCTCCTGGATGAGGTAGTCTTGGAAGGGGAGTCCCAATTTTTTCTTGATCAATACGCTTAGATAAGAGGCACTGAAACCAAGTTGATAGGCCAGATCCTTTAGAGTTAACTGAGAGTCTGCTAAACGAGCATGAATGGCTTCTTCCAAGTCTGTCGAATAACCATGACTGACCAAATCTTCGACTTGCGCTTTCTTACGCTCTTGATCAAGTTTTCCTTTCACCTTGGCTAACATCTCTTCAATATCATCTTTTGAAAAAGGCTTCAGCAAATAATCATCTGCACCTAACTTGATGGCTTTTCTCGCAAACTCAAAGTCATCATAACCTGTCAAAAAAATGATATGACAAGACGGAGACTGCTCTTTGACGAGATGGGCCAGATCCAAGCCATTCATTTGTGGCATATTGATATCGGTTAGAAGGATATCAGCTGGTTGATCTTGAAACTTCTCCCAGGCCTCACGGCCATTTTCTGCTTGGTTGATGACGGTCATTCCAAACTGTTCATAATCCACTAAGGAAGTCAGTCCCTGCCGGATAAGCTCTTCATCTTCCACAATCATGATCGCATACATGTCTTTCACCTACTTGTTTTTGCTATGCTTATTATAGCAAATTGTGGTTCCAAATGTCTCAGACATAGTCCAATAAATAACCGTAGCCCTTTTCTTTCATTTCTGCTTTAGGGATGAATTTGATTGACAAACTATTGATGCAATAGCGAAGGCCGCCTTTTTCCTTGGGACCATCGGTAAAAACATGGCCCAGATGAGAATTTCCCACACGGCTCCGAACTTCTGTCCGAGTCATATTGAAACTCTTATCCTCCTTATAAATCGCCACATCAGGACTAATTGGCCGACTGAAACTTGGCCAACCACAACCAGAATCAAATTTATCCTTAGAGGAAAAGAGGGGCTCACCGGTCACGACATCTACATAAATACCGGCATCAAACTGATCCCAGTAACGATTGGAGAAGGCCCGTTCGGTATCATTTTTTTGTGTCACCGCATACTCTTCAGGAGATAACTTCTTTTTGATCTCCTCATCGCTTGGCTTAGAGTAGCGGCTAGCATCAATAACAGGATAAGAAGCCTGATTGACATCGATATGGCAGTACCCGTTCGGATGTTTCTTTAGATAATCCTGGTGGTAGTCCTCAGCCTTGATGAAATTGGTCAGTGGCTCTTTTTCTACTGCTAACGGTTTGTCGTATTTTTTTGCTACCTCTTCAAAGACTTGGTTAATGGTTGGAAGGTCCTCTTGAGAGACATAATAGACACCTGTTCGGTATTGAGTTCCTTGATCATTTCCTTGACGATTCTTCGACGTTGGGTCGATAATCCGGAAATAATGCAGGAGCAATTCTTTCAGAGATACCTTCTTGACATTGTAGGTGATGTGAACTGTTTCGGCATGCCCTGTTTGAGGGACCAATTCATACTTGGTCGTTTCTCCCTTTCCATTGGCATAGCCTGACACAGCATCAATCACACCTGGAACACGGGAGAAATATTCCTCTACGCCCCAGAAGCAACCACCAGCCAAATAAATTTCACGCTGATCCTTTGGAGCAACCTTTTCATTTGTTTCCTTTTTGGCTACTGGAGTCTGACTCATCGATGCTTTTTTAATCATCTCCGTGCTTGTTTCTGATTGATCCATTCCGTTTGATCCCTTACTAAAGAAAAAGAAACCAATAAATAATAAGCCAATGAGAAGGATAGCAAACACTTTCCACTTTGTTTCCATTGTCTATCTCCTTACTGCATGTTCTCTAGGGTCTTGAGGATATCCTCTTTATTCATATAGCCAATATGACTCTTTGCTAAAGTCCCATCACTATTGATAAAGAGTGCCAATGGATATGAACGAATCCCATACTCTTTTAGAAGTTCCCCTTTACTATCCAGTAAGACTGGGAAATCCTTGTAATCCAAAGACTGGTACCAATTTTTGAAATCTGCTGCTGATTTTTCGCCATTAAAGGTTGGAGCTACAACGGATAAAACCACGTAATCCTTACCTGCCTCTTCTTTTGCCAACTCATTGATATCCTCTAATGTCGACAGGCAAATAGAGCACCAGGAAGCCCAAAATTTGAGGTAAACTTTCTTTCCCTTGTAATCAGATAAGCGGTAGGTCTTGCCATCCACTCCTTGCAAGCTAAACTCCTTCACTTTCTTTCCAGATGGTTGCCTAGCCCCAGCTTTGGCTGTTTGTTGGCTCATGCCCTTATTGGAAGTAGCCATTCCTTGACTCGAACAAGCCCCCAAAAGTCCAGCGCATACGAATCCTGTAGCTATTAAAGCTAATTTTTTCATCATTATCACCTCTTTAAACAAGGAGAAAGTCATCCTCAGATGACCTCTCCTTTCTTTCATTCCTTGTCTGATTTCATTTCCGATGATGCACTCTTTTCGTCTTTCATTTCTGAATCGCTAGATTTCATCTCATCTTTTTTCATATCGTCCTTCATTTCAGAACTGCTGTCAGACATCATAGATGAATCTTTCATGTCTTCTTTTTTCATTTTATCATCGGACATGGACGAATCCTTCATGTCATCCTTCTTCATGTCATCCTTCTTCATATCGTCCTTCTTCATCATACTACTATCGTCCGTTTTTTTCATGTCTGAATCTGATTTCTGTCCAGAACAAGCTGCTAAAGTGACAATGCTAAGTGTAGCAATAGAAAGTGTAAGAAATTTTTTCATGATTTTTCTCCTTTAATCCTTTAAGATTAGTGAAACAGGGATGCGAGGCTATTAAGATTTCCTAGCATCAGCAAGATACCCATCAAGATGATGAGGGCACCACCAATTTTTTTCAAGGTTCCCATGTGGGGCTTGAGTTTAGCAAAATGTTGTAGAACCCAGCTAGAAGCCAGTGCCAAGACTAAGAAGGGGAGCGCCAAGCCTAATGTATAGACCAGCATCAGGAGAGCGCCTTGTAAAGCACCATTTCCTCCAGAAGCGGCAATGGCTAGAACCGAACTCAAAACTGGTCCGACACAAGGGGTCCAACCAAAACTAAAGGTGACCCCTATCAGAAAAGCATTGAAGAATTCATTGCGCTCCCGATTCTTTTTGAGTTGGATGGTCTTTTGCTTTTGGAGTTGTCTCAGATTGATCACGTCCATTTGGTGAATCCCTAGTAAGATCACAATCCCTCCTAGCAGATAGCGAAACCATGGAGCATAAAGCACCTGGCCAAGGGCCCCTGCACCGTATCCTAGAATCAGGAAAACAGTTGATAGACCTGCAATAAAACAAAGAGTCTTCACCAGGCCATACCAAGAAATATCTCTTCCAAAAATCCGAACAGTTTTCACTCGTTCAGAATCCAATAGAATTCCTACATAGACTGGCATCAGTGGCAAAATACATGGGGAGAAAAAGGATAGAACTCCCGCTAAGAATACTGAAATGGAAAACAAACTGGTTTGAATCATTTCACTACCTCCCTTTCTTTCTGATACCAGTATAAAGAAAAAATCCCTCTAAAAATAGAGAGATTGATAAGCAAAAACTTGAATTTGATTAGAAGGTGAATCTTCCTATCTGCCAACTCTACCTCGTACTTTCAAGTACGAGACTGATCTAACAAGATACTTCTATTTCTTCTTCAAATAATCAATGGCGTCTTGAAGGGTTTTGACGGGGACAATTTTCATCTTCGAATGAATTTGTTTCGCTGCTTCTTTCGCTGTTTCATAGTTTGATTTGGCCTTGGGATTGGCTTTCTTTTCTTCTTTGGAAACTGGGTTATTAGGGGCAAAGAAAATTTCTGCTCCTTCTTTATCGGCTGCGACGACTTTCTTGTCAATCCCACCGATATCACCAACCGTTCCATCTTGGTTAATGGTTCCTGTCCCTGCAATATGGCGTCCCTGACGAAGATCTGGATCAGCCACTTGGGTGTAGATGGCTAGGCTAAACATCATGCCGGCACTTGGTCCACCAATTCCTTGGGTCGCAAACTGGACAGGAACATCGCCTTTGGCTTCAGTCCGGTCGATCAGGCTAATCCCGATTCCGTTTTTCCCATTGGACAATTTGATGATCTTTCCGTCTGCGGTCTTGGTTTGTCCATCCTCAATATAGGTCACTGAAACGGGATCGCCAATTTTTTGAGAACCAACATAATCAATCAATTCTTTGGAACTCTTAAAGGTCTTGCCATTCACACCGGTGACGGTATCCGCAATGTTCAAGATTCCCTTAAAGGTCGAATCATCTGCCACTTGCATGACATAAACACCAAGAAAGTCCATCTGGGTTTCTTTTCCAGCTGTCTTTAACCCTTGGTAGATAGCCATATTTTGCGAGGTTTCCATATAGAATTGGTTAATCCGCGTAAATTCTTGGCTCGAACTACCACCTGTCATATCCTTGGCAGAGTAGATATCTGTAAAAGGGGTCGCCCAAGCATAGATCAAATCAGCCGGGGTCGCTTCTTTCACTGCCACGGTTACAAAGTCATAGGATCCTGACTTGGTATCCGCTTTTCCATCGACTGTCATGACCGATCGAATGTCTTCTGCCGTTCCTGGCATCTCAATATAATAGGGAAGGCGAATCACAAAGGCAGCTAGCAAGAGGAGCAAGAAAAGAACGCCTGCAATCGGCCATCGGTATTCTTTCAATCGTCCTTTTTTCTTTTTTGTAGGCAAGCTTGGTTTATTCGCTTGTGTCATCTTTGATTTCCTCCATTACACTCTTTGGTACATAAGGTGAGATATCCTGTTGAAAAGCCAGCAACTCTCGAATACGCGTTGAACTAATGGCCTGGTAAGGAGGCTGGGCATAGAGATAAACCGTCTCCAATTCAGGCGCCAACTGGTGATTAAAATAATCCATATTGGCTTCGTATACCAGATCCTGTGCATTGCGCAAGCCCCGGATCAAGGTGATGACCCCAAGATTGCGCGCCACTGTCACAGCCAACTCTTGAGTCGACGTCACAATTTCAACATTTTCCAAATGAGCCAAGGCCCCTTTCACCATGCGCACACGCTGCTCAATGGAAAAGAGTCCGACTTTTTCCGAATTATAAAAAATTCCGACATAGACACGGTCAAACAAGCGACTAGCTCGCTCGATCAATTGCACATGCCCAATGGTAATCGGATCAAACGATCCTGTAAACAATCCACTTCTATCTGACATATACTGTTACCTTACTAATTCCATAGATTTTTTCTTTCCAGATTCCCACTTGTCCGATTTCCTCAGGAAGTTCTACGTGTTTATCGGTTTCGCACACAATCATGATCTCCTCTGACAAGAGTTGACGCTCGCACAAGGTTTCGATATCGCGAACAATCTCTTCCTTAGCATACGGAGGGTCTAAGAACACCAAATCAAAGGTGCCCGTTAAAAGCCCTAAGGCTTGCTTGGCCTCCATTTTTAGCAGTTGAAACCGTTCCTTTTCCTTGGTCATGGCAATATTGGCTGCTACAATCTCCTGCGCTCTACGATCTCTTTCCACTAGAACGGCCTCTGACATGCCTCGAGAAACTGCTTCGATAGAGAGCCCACCGCTTCCTGCATAGAGATCTAGCACTCTTCCACCATCAAAGTAAGGACCAATCATATTGAACATGGCCCCTCTGACCTTATCAGAAGTCGGCCTGGTTGTTTTTCCTTCAAGTGTTTTGAGGGGACGTCCCCCATAGGTTCCAGATACTATTTTCATAGGGACCATTATACCAAAAAAAATCAGAAAATTGCGATTTGATATGGTCAAGCGACAACTAAAAGAGGCTGGGACAAAAGTCCTAGCCTCTCAATTATTTTTGGATTGTCGAGTAAGACGCAGTGGTTGAGTGGGCTCTACTACGCTGATTTCATCAGCTTTTACAGCCCTACTCAACTGTGCGGAGGTGGGACGACGAAATCGAATTCTAACGAATTACCGATTTCTGTCCCACTCTCTTTCTTCCTTATAGGATATTTTCATATTCATCGCGGACAGATTGAGGCCAGACACTGGTTTGGACTTCACCGATATGTTTCTTACGAAGCAAGAACATAGCCAAACGAGATTGCCCAATCCCTCCACCAATCGTGAGTGGGAAGAGACCATTTAACAAAGCCTTGTGCCACTCTAATTGGAGACGATCCTCGTCCCCTGTGATCGCAACTTGACGGCGAAGCGTATCTTCATCGACACGGATCCCCATTGAAGACAGCTCAAAGGCTGAACCTAGAACGTCATTCCAGACGAGGATATCACCATTCAAGCCCTTGTAGCCATTTTCAGACTCTGTTGTCCAGTCATCGTAGTCAGGTGCACGTCCATCGTGTGGTTTGCCATCTGCAAGCTCTCCACCAATCCCGATCAAGAAAACGGCTCCGAATTCTTTGGCAATGGCATTTTCACGCTCTTTTGGAGTTAAATCTGGATAGCGTTCCACCAATTCTTCTGTGTGAACGAAGGTAATTTGTTTTGGAAGAACTGACTCAATATCATAGCGCGCTTCTACTGCTAGTTCTGTTAAACGAATCGCCTTGTAGATTTTTTCAACCGTTTCTTTGAGGTAGGCGATATTGCGTTGACCATTTGGGATGACTTTTTCCCAGTCCCATTGGTCTACATAAACAGAGTGGATAGCGTCTAGCGAATCTTCATCTGGACGAAGAGCCTTCATATGGACAAAGAGACCTTCTCCTTCGCCAAAACCAAAACGTGCCAAAGTATGGCGTTTCCATTTTGCGAGTGAATGCACGACTTCATAAGTCTCATCAGGAATTTGAAGGACCTTGACAGATACCGGATGTTCAATCCCAGAAAGGTTATCCTGCATCCCGTCTCCGACCTTGCTCAAAATTGGTCCTTGGACTTCAATGATGTCCAATTTATCTTTTAAATATTGTGTGAAAGTCGTTTTAACAAACGAAATTTCTTTTTGTTGATGGATAAAACTTTTTTTCATATAATTCCTCGTTGTTAGAAGTTGTAAAACTGATTATACTCCTTTTTCATTCAAAATCCAAGCCTTTTCATTCGTTTTCAACTGAATTTTTCTCTTGCAAAAAGGATTCATTTTTGATAAACTATATGCAACTTTTAAAACGTTACATAGGAGAAGCAACATGTTTGATGCAAAAAAACTAAAAGAAAGACGCCTGGAAAAAGGCTTGACCCAAGCAGATGTCTACGAGGATCTCAAGATTTCTCGCAAGACTTACTCCAGTTGGGAGAATGGCTTGGCGGAGCCACACGAAAAAAATCTCAGGAGGTTGGCCAAGCGCCTCTCCGTTAAAGAGGACTACTTTATTAACAAAGACTCCGCACTCTACACCTACCCTTTATTAACCCCACCTCATCAAAAGAAAGTCGACCAGTTGGCCAGCCAGTTATTGGAACAGCAGCAAAAAGTTGTTTCCTTGACTGCTTATAAGGTTCTTTCGATTGAGCTAGCAGCCGGTTTAGGACACACCTTTTATGACAACGAAACGGACTATGAAACTGTCTATTTTGATCAAGAGATCCAGCACGATTTCGCTTCTTGGGTATCCGGAGATTCGATGGAACCTCTCTATCCCAATGGCTCTGTTGCCCTCATGAAGCAGACTGGTTTTGACTATGATGGTGCTGTCTACGCCCTCATCTGGAATGGAAAAACCTACATCAAGAAAGTCTATCGGGAGGCTGAAGGCTTGCGCTTAGAATCCATCAACCCTGACTACGATGATTTATTTGCTCCCTATGAAGACGAGCCCAAAATTGTCGGCATTGTGGTCGGGCATTTTCTTCCACTTGAGGTGTAAATATGCTATTTGATTATTCACGTGAGCCTCATTCTGATATTGCTTTTGTGGATATGAAAAGTTTTTATGCCAGTTGTGAATGTGTCCGTCTGGGGCTCAACCCCTTGACGACTTCCCTTTGCGTCATGAGTCGAAGCGACAATTCTGCTGGCCTGATTTTGGCGAGCTCTCCCGTTTTTAAACAAGTCTTTGGCAAGAAAAATGTCAGCCGTAGCTACGACCTACCTTTTGATCTCAAGACTAGAAAATTTAATAGCTACGTGGCCAAAAAGCAAGGATTGCCAACGGATCCATCCTTTGTTTCCTACATTGAATCCTGGGCCAAGAGGACCCTGATTGTCCCTCCACGGATGAATGCTTACATTCAGGTCAATATGGAAATTCAGAAGGTCTTTCAGGAATTTGCGGCACCAGATGATATTTTCCCTTACTCGATTGACGAAGGCTTTATCGATCTGACCTCTTCCTTAAATTATTTTATTCCAGATCCCTCCCTCTCTCGAAAGGAGAAACTGGATCTCCTTTCTGCCAGAATCCAAAAAAGGATCTGGCAGGAAACTGGGATCTACTCTACCATCGGCCTCAGCAATGCCAATCCCCTTCTTGCCAAGCTAGCCTTGGACAATGAAGCTAAGCATTGCCGAAATATGCGCTCCAATTGGTCTTATGAAGATGTAGAAAGTAAGGTCTGGAAACTGCCCCAGCTCACTGATTTTTGGGGCATTGGACGTCGGACTGAAAAGCGATTGCAAAAGATCGGGATCACGTCGATTAAAGAACTGGCCCAGGCTCATCCAGATCTCTTAAAGAAAGAATTTGGAGTCATGGGCCTTCAACTTTGGTTCCATGCTCATGGCATTGATGAAAGCAATGTCCACAAGCCTTATCGTCCGAAATCACGAGGCATTGGCAACTCTCAAATCTTGCCCTATGACTACCATCTACAAACCGACATTGAACTGGTGTTTCGGGAGATGGCTGAACAGGTGGCTATTCGCTTGCGACGGAAAAAAAAGAAGACCCAGCTGGTCTCCATTCATGCCTCCTACTCCAAAATCGAGGGGCTTCCGTCCATTCACTGCCAGCAAAAGATTGAGCCTACCCAATCCACCAAGGTTTTATCCGATACGGTTCTGCGGCTCTTTCGCTCCAAGTACGAAGGAGGCGCCATTCGGCAGATCGGCGTTTTTTATGGAGAACTTGTCGAGGAGTCTCTTCAACTCTTTTCTCTCTTTGATGATCCAGTAGCCCTGGAAAAAGAGGAGAAACTTCAGCAGACCATTGACCGCATTCGGGATCAATTTGGCTTTACCTCTCTTCAGAAAGGCTCCTCATTACTAGAAAACTCACGCGCCATTGCACGCAGTAAACTAACTGGCGGACATTCCGCAGGAGGCTTAGATGGATTAACATGATCGACCGTTCTTATCTCCCTTATCAATCCGCACGCGAATTTCAAGACCGTGGCATGGCCAAATGGGCTGGCTTCTTTTTATCTGAGCACACAACTGCCCTGCATACAAAAGAAATTGACCGCAGTCAACTCAACGTTCTTCCTCTTTCTGAGCAGATCCAGCTCCTGGAGCAGGCCTTCCAACAACAAACGACGATCTCGATCACGACTCTAGAGGGGAATCAATTTGCAACCTACACAGGTTCGATTCACACCTTATCTGCTTCTGAACTTCTTCTCAAAAGCGATGGCCACTACCACCGCCTCCTTCTGACCTCTATCATTTTTATTGAAGCTGAGGAAACACCGTATGAAACCTATTCAGACTAAACACGAATTACAATTTGATTATTTTTCAGAGAATTACCACCAATTTGAGACAGACTTTTACAAGTGGGCGGCTACTTCTACGCCACTTGTATTTTTAGAAGACGATATCCTCCACTCTATGGCGGCAGGCCAGCGAAACTACTTTCGTCTTCACCATACTAAAAGTCGAGATCATCGAGACCACTATTTCTATTTTAAGGTTTCCACACTCTCCCAATCACCCCTGACCCGTATTTACGCTTATACAGGACATTTCTCACAAAAAAAGGATAGCTTGATCTGAGAAGCTATCCTTTTATTTAATTTTTAATTTCACTACAGTCCGTACGAGTGATTAGAATCCATCTACGTTGGTGTAGATTTTTTGTACGTCTTCATCGTCTTCAAGAACGCTATAAAGTTTTTCAAATGTTTCCAAATCTTCACCTGACAACTCAACTTCTGATTGAGGAATCATTTCCAATTCCGTTACTTGGAATTCTTCAACACCTGATTCACGTAAAGCAACGATCGCTTTGTGAAGATCAGTTGGAGCAGTGTAAACAGTGATGCTTCCTTCTTCTGCTTCAACATCATCTACATCCACATCTGCTTCAAGCAAAAGCTCAAAGATGGCATCCGCATCATCACCTGCAAAGACAATGACACCTTTGTTGTCAAAGAGGTAAGATACAGAACCAGAAGCTCCCATGTTACCGCCGTTTTTACCAAAAGCCGCACGGACATTGGCAGCTGTACGGTTAACGTTTGACGTCAAGGTATCAACGATCAACATGGAACCATTTGGTCCGAACCCTTCGTAACGCCCTTCTGTAAAGGTTTCGTCAGTGTTTCCTTTTGCCTTGTCGATCGCTTTATCAATCACGTGTTTTGGCACTTGCGCTTGTTTCGCACGGTCGATAACGAATTTCAAAGCAGTATTCAATTCTGGATCTGGTTCACCCTTTTTAGCGGCTACATAGATCTCAACACCAAATTTGGCATATACTTTTGAGTTAGCACCATCTTTGGCAGTTTTCTTGGCAACAATATTGGCCCATTTACGTCCCATGAGGATTCTCCTTAAATTTTTTCAAATTATTTTCAATCTTTTATATTATATCACAAATCATAAGACTTGGAAGAGTTTTTTGCGCATCATCCCGGATGGAACTACTCTCCAACCATCCATTATTCATCTCTTAGTCTCACCGGTACCCGACCCCAGATCTGCTCTTGCAACTGGGAATGGCCTAGTTGATACACCTGATCTGCTTGCTGGGTTAAGGCATCCCAAGGTTCCTTACCAATCCGCGTCACCAAGTCCACTTGACCTTTTAGTGATTTGAGGTGAGCTTGTCCTTTTTCAGTGAAACCCAAGACATGGAGAGCGGTCGGCAAGATTTCTTCTCTCGCACCTACTAAAATATAAGTCAAAATGCGGCGGACACGCGCCTTGGTATAGCGCTTGGTTGCGACTTTCTCCACCAAGTCTTCCACAGAGCTAGCACTTCGAACCGCATCCTTTATCCGATTGGCCAGCTCTTCATTGACCTGAAATATCCGTGTCAGCTCCGGATGGGTTAGGATTTGATAACGGAGCAGTTGGTCATAATCCTCCCAAGACACCTGAGAAGACGTCTGAAAGAGCTGGCTATTGGGCATAAATTTGTCAACAAAGTCCTGATCTGCCTTGTGCAGGCGTAGACTAGTGGCAGAAGCATAGGCCACCTCTTTTTCTTCTGAATGGTAGCCTGCTCCCTGGCGCTGGACGGACTTGAGCGCAATTCCCTTCCCAGCACAAGCCTTGGCATAGGCCAAACCCAGGATATGATTGGGAGTATCTCCTGTGAACTCCACTCCAGCAAAGGTTTCCCACATTTTTTGGGTCTTCTGTGGATAGGATAAATCGTCCGGAAGGCTTCGCAAGAAAGCTTCCATTTCCACTTCTTTCTCAGAGTAAATAGTTGCAATCGCTTGGTAGTCTAAGACCTCTTCTGTCCCAAAGGTCAATTGGTCGATTCCCAGACGGGACAAGATCTCCACCGCTCCCTTGGCAAAATGATCCGCCGACTGAACAGCTACGAGAAAGGGTAGCTCGACCACCAGGTCTGCTCCATTTTCCAAAGCCATCTGCGCCCGTGTCCACTTGTCTACAATGGCAGGCTCGCCACGTTGAACAAAATTCCCAGACATAGCCACAATCTTCAGCCCCTCTGCCTGTTTCAGCAGGTACTTGTGCCCATTGTGAAAAGGATTAAATTCTGCAATAATACCTGTAACTGTCATGCTGTCCTACTTCTGTGCTACAAAAAACCATCGTTTGCTGGTCTTTGTTGGCTCCTTATCTTCAAAGTCCGCGTACAATTTGAAAGATTTAAAGCCAGCCTGCTCCAGCAAAATGTCATAGGTTAAAACTTCATAGGTGCGCTCCTCATGGACTTCATCGTGCCGACTAAAGCTGCCATCCTCTTCTTGGACAAAGAAAGTCAGCTCGTGGACGATCGAGTGAGGGGCCGCATCCTCATAGGTATCCCAGAGCATGGCAAAGTCTTCTGCATTTTCATGGTAAGAATAGCCCGGAAAAACCTCATCCGTCTGGTAGGTCGAATGGACATCAAAAATAAAGATACCATCTTCATTAAGAGTGTTATAGACTTCTTTGAAGACATCTCCCACTTCCACCTCGTCCTGCATATAGCAGATAGAATCAGAGTAGCAGGTCACAAAATCGTAGGTACCCGCTTGAGACAGGTCCAGCATATTGCCCTCGATAAAATCAATCTTTTGCTTGGCTGAAGCCGCTCTTTTTTCAGCAATCTTCAGCATGTCAGCACTCAAGTCTAATCCTGTTACGTCAAAGCCAGCTTGGGAAAAGCGGACAGACTGAATCCCTGTCCCACAAGCCAATTCCAGCAATTTTTTCTTATCTTTTGTCTTTGGGAGATGGCGGAGGGAAAAATCCGTCCACAAATCATACAGACTGTCATCCATAACCGCATCATAGACCGCTGCAAACGTTTCATAAGTCGCCATATTCATGATACCAAGTCCGCCCATAATCCGATAGAAAATTAGGGGAGTGAGACAGAACGAGTTTTCTTAGAAAATTCGTTCGTTGTCTCACCCCCGCAAGGCTGATTAGGTACTCTTCCGACCTTAAAAAGCGAATGAAGAGTCCAATCAGCTACTGCGTCAAACAATAAATTTTTTAGTTAATAATTTGACATAGCCCTATCTATTTTCCGAGGATTACAGGACGGGTTCAAATCCTTTCTAAGATACAAAGAGCGTTAAAAGCAAAGAGAAAATAGGAAACTTTCTGCCGTATCGTCAGATACAAAGGAAGTTACTCTTTTTCTCACAGCTTTTAGCTCGTGTTCCGTTACCAAACTAACTTAACACGAGGCCCCATCCTTTCTTTCCATAGAATTTCAATTTAACCAACAAAACTCAGTTGCTACCAACTGAGTTTACCTGCTTATGCTAGGGCTGCTGAAAGATCGACAGCACTTGCTTCGTGCCATAGCTTTTCTAGGTTATAGTGGGTACGCATTTCTTCTGAGAAGACATGGACCACCACACCACCTAAGTCAAGAAGGACCCAACCTCCAGCTGAATCACCTTCGACGTGGCTGGCATTGCCACCAGCTTCAACGACCTTCTCGCGAATATTTTCAGCGATAGCCTCCAATTGGCGGCTATTCATAGAGCTTGCGATGACAAAGTAATCTGTCACGCTGGTCAAGCTTTGAACATCCAAAGCCACAATGTCTTCTGCACGCTTTTCATCTGCTGCTTTGACAACTAGTTCAAGTAGTTCTTTTTCTTTCATGTAATCCTCTTTCCTTAAAAAATTGATTTGTAATCTAAGACATCCGCAAAACGTTCTGCCCAAATATTTTCATAAAATTCATTAAGCGTTCCTGCCGGAATATCCTCTCCATCAAAGGTTGTGACAGCTCCTTCTGGAATGACCAGCTTGTAGCCGTATTCAAACCCGACTTTGACGGATGTATCGACACAATATTCTGTCTGCATACCACACAGGACCAGTTGTTCAATCCCTTGTTGATCCAAGTATTCTTTTAATCCTGTCTCTTTAAACATGCTATTGTATCGCTTCTGAAACACCTTTTCATTCTCCTGTCTATTCAACAGGGGCGATAACTGCCAATCTTCTGAAGTTAAAGCCTCTGGCGTTTCAATATGCTGTATGTAGATGATTTCAATCTGCTGTTTTCTAGCCCGATCTTGCAAATAAGCAATCTTCTCTAAGAGTTTTTCTGTCTCAAAACCTGTTTCCACGAGAATATTTTGAACATCAATAATGATTAAAGCTGTTTTCACTCACTGCTCCTCTTTCAAATACTTCACAAAGGCATTGTAGGTTTCAAGGGTTTGGGGATAAATCGGCAATCCTTGGTGGGCTAGGTGTTCGACTGTGCGAGCCGTCTCATAGGCCACGGCACGATCCAAGGAGACTTGCGCAATGTCGCGCGCCTGATCTACCCCTGGAAAGGCCCGGTTGTGCTCAATGTAATCAGCCACATAGACAATCTTGTCTAAGGTTGACATCTGTCCACTCCCCACGGTGTGAATCTCAATACTGCGAAGAATGGCTGGATCTGTCAGCCCCAGATCTTCTTGGATCTTGTATATCCCGACCATCCCATGCCAGACATTGTTGCCCCAGTTTTTTAATGCTGGATCTAGCTCATAGCGATCAATCAAGTCTAGAAATTCCTGATCTGATAATTTCTTGGCGTAGTCATGTAAGAGACCTGCTAGGCCAGCCTGCTCTTCATCAGCCCCATAGCGTTTGGCCAAGTCACGCGCAGCCTTCTCAACCCCTAAACAGTGAGTAAGCCGCTTTTCTGGCAGGATTTGACGCATTTTTTCAAGCAAGACCTCACGAGAAAAGCCTAGATAGTTTTCATAGGTCATTGATACAATCCTTCTTTCTTGATGTAGTCCAAGACTGGTTTTGGCAACATAAAATTCGGCGTCCGGCCTTTGGCTACAAAATCACGCACCATACTAGAGGAGATGTCCATTAGAGGAACATCCACCCAGATCACCGGATAAGAAGTCCCTGCCTTATAGCGTGGTCGCTGGACCCCGACAAATTGCACAATCTCCACCAATTCATCGATGCGGTGCCATTTTGGTAAATAATCTACCATATCTGCACCAATAATGAAGTAATAATCTGTGTCTGGATCGCGTTCATTGAGCAATAGCATGGTGTCGTAGGTATAGGAAATCCCTTTCCGCTCGAGTTCAATCGTCTCGATTTCCAGACCTTCAATACCTTCAATGGCTAATTCCAGCATCTTAAGGCGATGGTGCTCTGCAATCGTCCCCTTGGCATCGACATGCGGTGGCTCATATTCAGGCATCAAGAGCACCTTATCTAACCCTAATTGTTGGCGCACTTGATCCGCAACGACCAAATGGGCATTATGGACGGGATTAAAATTCCCTCCGAGGATTCCCACTTGTTTGCGTTTCTTATCTTTGATCTCTGGCTCTAACTCCACCTTAGTAAAGGGGGTTAATAGTTCAATGGCCATATACCTGCTCTCCTGTGTCTCTTAGATTTCTTTTACTTTGACTGAAATCTTCCGGTTTTCTTTTTTGCTTGATTGTTTGTATAAGATGAGGATGCGTCCAATTTTTTGAACCGTATCCACACCGATTTCTTCTTCCAAGATTTCCGCTACTTCATGGATATTCTCATCCGTATTTTGAAGGAGAGTCACCTTGATCAGTTCGCGCGCATCTAGCGCTTGACGCACACTTGTTTTGATTTGGTCATTGAGACCGTTTTTCCCGATTTGGATAATAGGTTTGAGGCTGTGGGCTTGGCTGTTGAGGAAAGCCCGTTGTTTGGATGTTAATGTCATGCTTTTTTCATTGTTTCTTTTTTGATACTTTTCTGATGTGGTGGCGGTCGTCAGCGACCTCCTAGCGGAGTTCCATGACTTAAATTTGAGCCTAAAGTCTCAAATTTTCCGCGCCTAAGTAGTAAAATATCTACTTAGGCTTTCACCACAGCGAAAAGTATCCTTTCTAGGCTCGTTACACTCGCCTCTGTCTATAAAGAAACTATTTCCTTTCAAATTTTTAAATAATAGCTTTGCGGGTAACGACGGCAACGCCTTCTGGTGCCCAGACGGCTACTTTGGCTTCTCCATTGACGCGGATCCAGCCGAGTCCAGAGATGACGAGGTCTGTCTTGTCCTTAATGGTAAACTCATGGGAAATCAAAGGCGGGAATTCTTCTTTTTCCTTGCTATTAGGAGGGGTTAGTAAGCCACCGACATGCTTGTCATAAAAAGCAGTCGCTCCTTCGAGCTTGGTTCGGTGAAGCTTGAGTTCATTGTCAAAGAAGGCAGTAAAACCTTGCTTTTCCCCCTTGATAAAGTCAAAGCGTCCCAAGCCACCCAAGAAGAGGGTCTGCTCTGGATTAAGCTGATAAGTCTTGGGTTTGATTTCCTTTTTAGGGCTGACATACTTGAGGTTTTTCGCTGTCAAGTAATGAGCCATCTGGTGACGATGGATAATCCCTGGTGTATCATAGATGTAGGATCCATCGTCCAGTGGGATTTCTATTTTGTCCAGTGTCGTCCCTGGGAAGCGAGAGGTCGTGATGATATCCTTATCCCCAGTGATTTCTTGGATAATCGCATTGATGAGGGTCGATTTCCCTACGTTGGTCACACCCACCACATAGACATCACGGCCCTTGCGGTACTGCTCAATCTTTTCCATCAAGTCCTTGATCGCGCTCTTGTTTTGAGCAGAGGTGAGGACCACATCGACAGGACGCATGCCTTCTTCATGGGCACGCTCCATCAACCAATGGGTCACCTTGCTATCCTTGACAGACTTAGGCAAGATGTCCTTTTTATTTCCGACCAAGAGGACATCATTTCCTGCTACAAAGCGTGGTAGGCCAGGAATAACGGATCCATTAAAGTCAAAAATATCCACTACATTGACCACGAGTGCGTCACTATCCCCTACTTCGTGAAGGAGTTTTAGGAAATCATCATCTGTCAGATGCACATCTGTGATTTCATTGTAGTGACGCAGACGGAAACAGCGTTGGCAATAGACTTCGCCTGTTTCCAGGCCCTTTTCAAGAGCTGATTGGGGAGTATAGCCTAGCCCCTCTTTGTTTTCTGTCTGAATGGGGGCTCCACAGCCAATACAGAATAATTCTTCCATTCTTAAATTCCTTTTTTGTATACAATCGGACCATATTTTTCGGCCATTTGCTTCATAACACGGCGTTCACGCGCCCGGTTGATCTGCGTCTTGATCGAGTCATGCTCGACCAAAGGCTTGACCAAAATCGAACGAATGCCTGCACGATGGGCAGCTCGGATATCCGTCATCAGTTGATCCCCGACCATGACCACTTCATTTTTCTCATAGTGGAAACGTTTGAGGGCCCGATCAATCCCAAAAGTAAAAGGCTTGAGCGACCAGGCTTCATAGTCAATATCAAATTTCTCAACAGCGCGCTTAACCCGTTTGGGACTATTATTAGACACCACGATAACCCGAATCCCTCCATCACGAAGGTCGTGCAACCACTGGCGCATTTCGGGAGTCCCATCCGGATTATTCCAAGCAATCAAGGTATTATCCAAATCCACAAGGACCGCCTTGATACCCTGTTTTTTCAAGTCTGTAACGGTGAGATCATAGGCTGCTTCCACCGCAAAATCTGGTTTGTAATTTTCGATTGACACGTTTTTCTCCATTTTTTATACTCCTTTCATTGTAGCATAAAAAGGCCCATTTTGCACCCGCTTCACGACTAAAACAGCGACAGACTCCGATCAGGTCGCTTTCACTACTCAAAAAATAGACAAAATCCTTACAAACTTCCAAAAACATGGTATAGTAGAAGAAAAAGAACTCGGAATTTTTTATGAAACAAACAAGCTTAAAAGAGGTCTCTCCTCTTCTCCAGCGCATCATCAATTGGTCATCCATTATTGGGGCCCTCGCAACCTTGGCCTTTTGTATCTGGGCCTACTTTTCTGGCATCCTTCAATCCAAAGAAACCTTGTCAGCTTTTATTCTCCAAGCAGGCATCTTTGGACCACCTCTCTTTATCTTTCTTCAGATCCTTCAAACAGTGGTCCCTATTATTCCTGGCGCCCTGACATCTGTCGCTGGTGTCTTTATCTATGGCCACATCATTGGTACCATCTACAACTACATCGGAATCGTCATTGGCTGTGCCATTATCTTCCACCTAGCCAGAATGTACGGGCCTAAGTTCGTCCAATCTATGGTCAGTCAGAAGACCTACGACAAGTACATTGGCTGGCTCAATGAAGGCAAGCGGTTCGATCGCTTCTTTATCTTCATGATGATCTGGCCCATTAGTCCCGCTGACTTCATCTGTATGCTGGCAGGTCTGACGAAGATGACCTTCAAACGCTACATGACTATCATCATCCTCTGCAAGCCTATCACCCTCGTTATCTACACCTATGGCCTGACCTATATCATCGATTATTTCTGGAAAATGGTCTAAAAATAGGTTACTTAAACTTTTTCTCTTACAGAATCATACAAAAAACACGGCATACCGCCGTGTTTCTGTGTTTATTTAACGAGTTTCTTCATCTCATCAATACGTGCGACAGTCGCATCGTACTTCGCTTGGTAGTCGGCTTGTTTGTCGCGTTCTTTTTGGACGACTTCTGGTTTGGCATTGGCTACGAAGCGTTCGTTAGAGAGCTTCTTACCGACCATATCCAGTTCTTTTTGCCATTTGGCCAATTCTTTTTCAAGACGAGCCAATTCTTCTTCGACATTGAGAAGGTCAGCAAGTGGCAAGTAGATTTCTGCACCTGTGATGATGCTTGACATAACCAAATCAGGTACCTCTACATCTGCTGCAATTTCCAAGTGTTCTGGATTTGTGAAGCGTTTGATGTAGTTGACGTTATCATTGAAGAAGGCATCAAGCTTGCTGTCGCTTGTCTTGATCAAGATAGTGATTGGTTTGCTTGGAGCTACGTTCACTTCTGCACGTGAGTTACGAACGGAGCGAATCACATCTTTAAGAGCTTCAACGCCGGCTGCTGCTTCTTCGTTTTCAAATTCTGGACGAACCACTGGGTATTCCGCAGTCACGATCGTTCCTTCAGAGATTTGACCATAGATTTCCTCAGTCACGAATGGCATGATTGGGTGAAGGAGACGCAAGATTTGATCCAAGGTGTAAAGAAGAACAGAACGAGTGATGACTTTTTCGTCCTCATTGTCACTGTATAGCACTTCCTTAGTCAACTCAACATACCAGTCCGCAAACTCATCCCAGATGAAGTTGTAAAGGATGTGACCAGCCACACCGAATTCGAACTTGTCAAAGTTTTCAGTGACCTTACTGATCGTTTCGTTGAGGTTGTGGAGAATCCAACGATCTGTAACGTTTCCTGCTTGACCAGCAGCCACTTTAGCTACATTTTCACGTGCCGCATCCAAGGTCAACCCTTCATTGTTCATGAGAATGTAACGTGAAATGTTCCAAATCTTGTTAATGAAGTTCCATGACGCATCCATTTTCTCGTAAGAGAAACGCACGTCTTGACCTGGTGCAGAACCGTTTGAAAGGAACCAACGAAGGGCATCGGCACCGTATTTCTCGATAACATCCATTGGGTCGATACCGTTACCAAGAGATTTCGACATCTTGCGTCCTTGCTCGTCACGAATGAGACCGTGGATAAGGACATTTTGGAACGGCTGACGGCCAGTGAATTCCAATGATTGGAAAATCATACGAGATACCCAGAAGAAGATAATGTCGTAACCTGTTACCAAGGTTGATGTTGGGAAGTAACGTTTGAAGTCTTCTGAGTCGACATCCGGCCAGCCCATAGTTGAGAATGGCCAGAGGGCAGAACTGAACCAAGTATCTAAAACGTCTTCATCCTGTTTCCATCCGTCACCTTCTGGAGCTTCTTCGCCAACGTACATTTCACCCTCAGCATTGTACCAAGCAGGGATTTGGTGACCCCACCAGAGCTGACGAGAAATAACCCAATCGTGGACATTTTCCATCCATTGAAGAAAGGTATCGTTGAAACGAGGTGGGTAGAATTCTACTTTGTCGTCTGTATCTTGGTTTGCGATAGCATTTTTAGCCAATTGGTCCATCTTCACGAACCATTGCGTAGACAAGCGTGGCTCAACCATAACTCCAGTACGCTCTGAGTGACCAACTGAGTGGGTCATATTCTCAATCTTAACAAGCGCACCGATTTCTTCTAACTTCTTGATAACAGCCTTACGAGCTTCAAAGCGGTCCATGCCGTTGAATTCACCAGCCAATTCATTCATGGTACCATCATCGTTCATAACGTTCACTTGCGGAAGATTATGACGTTGACCAACCAAGAAGTCATTCGGGTCGTGGGCAGGAGTGATTTTCACCACACCAGTACCAAATTCAGGGTCTGCGTGCTCATCGCCAACGATTGGGATTGGCTTGTTCAAGATTGGCAAGATAACATTTTGACCAATCAAGTCTTTATAACGGTCATCATTTGGGTTAACCGCTACGGCTGTATCCCCAAACATGGTTTCAGGGCGTGTTGTTGCTACTTCAAGGGCACGTGAACCGTCTTCCAACATGTAGTTCATGTGGTAGAAGGCACCTTCCACATCCTTGTGAATAACCTCGATATCAGAAAGGGCTGTACGAGCTTTTGGATCCCAGTTGATAATAAATTCACCACGGTAAATCCAGCCCTTCTTGTAAAGCTCTACAAAGACCTTACGAACGGCTTTTGATAGACCTTCGTCAAGGGTGAAACGCTCACGAGAGTAATCTACAGAGAGCCCCATCTTGCCCCATTGTTCCTTGATAGTCGTCGCATATTCGTCTTTCCATTCCCAGACTTTCTCAAGGAATTTTTCACGACCCAGGTCATAACGAGAGATGCCATCTTCAGCCAATCGCGCTTCTACTTTAGCTTGAGTGGCAATCCCAGCATGGTCCATCCCTGGAAGCCAAAGCGTATCAAAACCTTGCATGCGTTTTTGACGGATGATGATATCTTGCAAAGTTGTATCCCAAGCGTGACCAAGGTGAAGTTTCCCAGTTACGTTTGGTGGTGGAATCACGATTGAGTAAGGCTTAGCCTTTTGATCTCCAGAAGGCTTGAAAACATCTTCGTCAAGCCATTTTTGGTAACGACCAGCCTCAACCTCGGCTGGATTGTATTTAGGTGAAAGTTCTTTAGACATGTGTGTGTCCTTTCTAGTTATTTCTATTTTTAATGTTGATCTTGAGTTTCCCACTCACTCTTCAGCAAGCCATATCTCAAATCATCACAGCGGTTGCCTTGAGCATCTTTGCGGTCTCTTATGCGAGCTTCGAGGGTAAAACCAAGTTTCTCAGCGACGCGTTGACTTTGGATATTGTAGCCAAAGCAAGACAATTCTACCTTATGAAGCCCCAGTTCTTTAAAAGCCAGATCAATCAAAGCACGCGCTGCTTCTGGCACATAGCCTCGACCCCAATAGTCTGGGTGTAAGGTATAGCCAAGTTCTAGCACATCGTCTTCGTGGCGATGGTTGAAATCAACAGAACCGATTACTTTATCGGTCCCTTTGACCACAATTCCATAGCCTGCTGGGAGATTGTCCTTTTCATTGCGCTCAGGAAGGATATGTTCTAGGTAATAAATCTCGTCTTCCAAGGTCTTGACGGGTGGAAAGCCTGCTGGGTAAGAAACCTCTGGAAGACTAGCGTAAGCATAGATGTCCTCTGCATCAGCCACTGTTCGGACTCGTAAGACCAGACGCTCCGTTTCGATTTTATCTGGCGACTCAGCTCTTGTCATTCTTCTTCCTCGCTTTCTTCATAAAGCTTCCCATGGGATCGACTCGGTCATCTAGATAACGATAAACGCGCTGATGGCCGTCCCCCATAAAGTAAGTCGGCGCAAAACGGTCATTTTTAAAATGCCCCTTGTCATCTAAGAGCTCTGGATCGGCCAGTCGTTCGAGAATCTTAGCAAAGATATGGCAGATGCCATCTTCCTCGATAATCCGATCTACCTGGCAATCCAAAACGACTGGACAAGCCTCCAAAATTGGGGCCTGAGTCTGCTCAGAAATCTCGTAGTCCAGCCCTAGGTGTTTCAATTTCTCCCGATGGCTAATAAAGCCAGCTTGCTCCATCTCAAGCATGAGATGTTCATCAGGGATGTTGACAGTGAACTGTCGATAATGCTTAATCTGGTCTGCCGCATTTTCCTCAGCACCAACACCGATGACCAGCCAATCTCCCAGACTATAAGAGGAACTGCAGGTTGTGATATTGTGCTCAAAGTTCTGGTCCTGATACCCCAAGATGAAGATCGGAAAACCATAGTAGAGTTTACTGGTGTTAAAAGATTGTTTCATGACAACCTCCTTTGGCTAGGGGTGTAAAAGAAAAATCGTCCCTGTCATTAATCTGACAGGGACGAATGTGTTGATCCGCGGTACCACCCAAATTCGGGCAAAGCCCGCATCTCTCGTCTTTAAAACAAAAAGACATTATTATTTCATTTTCATCCATTAGCAACCAGTTTTGACACATTTGTGGACTTCTCAGCACCGCCACTTTCTGTAAAATGTGGGATTCAAAACACCTCTAATAGGTTCATTTTAGCAAGTTTTCCTTGAAATAGCAAGAAATCACAAAAACAATTATTTAAATTTAACGCCTAGTTCTTTCAATTTCTTGATCGTAGCTGGACCGATTCCTTTAAGGGCCAACAACTCTTTTTCTGTCCAGTTTGCGAAGTCCGCAACAGAGCGAATACCTTCATCATAGAATGTTTGCGCACGATCAAGTGCCACACCTTCCAAACTTGCAGCAAATTCTTCCACTGAAGAAGCCGCTTGTTTCACTTCTTTCGCCACTGCTTTTGTAGCTTTCTCAACCTTTTTAGGTGCTTCTTTCACAGCTGCAGTTACAGTTGCGACAGCTTTTTTCAAAAGATGTCTATTTTGATGTTTGTATTGTTTCGCACGGTTTACGTTCTTCTTTGCCATTTTTCCTCCTAAATTCAGTGATCAATCCCTAAGGCAACAAGGTTTCATCACCATTATTCCATTCAATAATCCGTTGATGTCATTTCAACTTTTTTATTGTAACACAATCCCCTAAAAAATCAAGTCATTGCTCGATTTTCAGGTAAATCTAGCTAGTAAAACGCCTTCAATAATCACCTTCTAGTATTTTCTTTCACCAAAGAGGCCATCTGGTAAATCATGAAATCCTTTTCCAGCATGGAAATTTTCAAACTTCCCTTGCAAGAACTGATAAGCATCCAAACGGCTTTCATAGCGAATCATAGCAATTTTAGCTCGCTCATCCTGATCTTCATCAAAAACCTTCTTACTTTCTTCGAGAGCCATTTCATTGATCATGACTTGAGTCTTGATCCACTCCTCAAACTCTTTCATAAACTCTGTTTCGTAACTCATCTTTACTCCATTCCTCTATAAAAATCCGTATCGATCTCCCGATAAGGTTGAATGTCCTGAACATATTCCAAGACTCCTTGAAACTCTCCAGCTTCATCACGCACGGCTGCATAGGTGACATGGACAAATTTCCCACGCGATTCTGATTTGAACCACATTTCATACTTGTCTTTTTTCCCTTCACGAAGCCCTTGCATGATGGCTTTGACCTTCTCCAAATATTTCGGTGGGTGACACAGCTCAACATTGCGTCCTACCTGCGATGGCGTCCTCTTAAAAATCATTTCCTCAAAAGGCGCAGCATCATTGTAATATTGGAAAATATCATCCTTATTGACAAAGGTGATCTCCATTGGTAACTGGTTCAAGATTAAATTCGCTTGCTCCACTGACAAATAGCCATTACCAAACGGTTGAGGTTGCTTGCGATCGAAGCTCTCTTCTTTTTTCTTAGGCGTGAAAGTAATCGTCAACTGCCCCTCAGGAGTCTCAATGACCTGACGGTGCTCATCGCCTTTTAAAGAAGGAATCGATTCAGTTGAACCTTCTGACTCTTCAGACGCTTCCTCCTTGAAGTCCACGCGTTTCGGCACCCATTTCTCACTTGGGAGAATAATGGCATAACCATAAGCATCACTTTCTTCTGCAATGGAGAGCCAGTCATCCTGGGTAAAGGCCTCCAGCAAAATCATCAAGAGGATCGACTCTTCCTTGAAGATCATGCCCTCAAACTCTTGCGCAAAGGCTTCAAAGAGCTCTTTGACTTCTAAGATACTAGAATCCGGTAATTTCTTGGCCGCATCCAAAACTTTCGCAAAGAGTTCCCGAATCTGGTCATCCACTCCCCACATCACTTTTGGCGGGGAATCATGCCCATATTTTTCCATAATCGGAAACATCAACTCTTCCTTACGACGGTAATGCCGGTCAAATTGACCCACCAAGCCCAGCTGACGTAACAAGCCCTTATGAATCTCCTGAATCATCTCAGGATCCTCAGTCGTCTCATAATTGTCTAGCAAGCGGCGGACCCGCATCATAGCTGCACGAAGGGCTAAGTTCTCCTGTTTAAAGATTTGAACAGGATGACCAGGGTGGTCGGTATCTGCTACTTCGACCCCTTGAACCGCATTCTTAAAGAGATTAGCATGGACATCACAAAGCTCCATCACATCTTCAAAAGTAACACCTGCATCTGAATTCATTAGTTCATGCTCCATAAGAGAGATCTCAATCGCAGAAACCCCTGCAAAGGTCGCATCAAAGCGCTCCTGAACAGACTCAGGAGAAGCTCCATGATGAAGCTCTAATAAGATATCTCTTAAGACGTGAATTCGTTCATCACTCATTGGTCTAGCCCCACTACTTCATAGCCATTAGCCTCTAGTGTTCTCACAATCTTCTCCATAGGAGTACCTTCTAATTTTGATCCTTGTTTCAAGGAAACCTTGCGCCCAACTGTATTGCGCATGATCGGATTGGCTAAGGGTTTAAAGCCCAACTCCACCAACAAATCCAATACTTCCGGATGTTGATCAATGACTTGAGCAACTGGAATCGATACATCAATAACATTGTTCATTTATTTATTTCCTCTACTCATTCCCTTTATTTTCTCTTTGACGAGCCCGTTCTTCGCCCCACCAAAGGGGCATCAATTCACCTAAAGTAATGGTCTTGCGGCTCTCATAATCCACCATAAATTCTAGATGACGATTCTCTGCATCTAGCTCAAGGAGAAATTCACGACAGGCCCCACAAGGCATCCCAGAACCTTCTCCATAAGGAGGTTTGTCTCGAAAAGCAATAATGCGCTTGACCTTTGTCTGTCCTGATTGTTGATACATATTGAAGAGAGCTGCTCGTTCGGCACATAAATGAAAGACGCCGCAGGTTCCTTCCATACAAAAGCCCGTAAAAATCTGACCATCTGCAGCCTCAACAGCAGCAACCACATGTCGAGCATAGACAAAATCTGAAACCTCATGAGGCGCATAGAGAGCTTTCGCCTCATGATAAAGTTTTTCCCAAATATCCATTCTTCTTTCACTTCTTCACTAATTTCACAACTGCTTCTGTCCTTGCAGTATGGGGGAACATGTCCACTGATTGAATGTATTCAACCTGATAAACCTTTGTCAAAGCCACTAGATCCCGTGCCAAGGTAGAGACATTACAAGAGACATAGACCATCTTTTCAGGTGCATACTGCAACAAGGTCTCGATTAATTTTGTACCCAAGCCCGTACGAGGTGGATCCACGATCACAGCATTAGCCCGATAGCCTTCTTGGTACCAGCGAGGAATGATCTCTTCTGCTGTACCAGCCTCATAGTGGGTATTCTCAAATCCCATCCGTTTAGCATTGTATTTGGCATCTTCAATCGCTTCAGGAATAATATCCATCCCCCGAACACTTTTCACTCTATTAGCAAAAGCAAACCCAATCGTTCCAACCCCACAATAAGCATCTATCAAGTGATCCTCTGAAGAAACATCTAGAGCCTTAACCGCCTCACTATACAATACTTCAGTTTGTTCCGGATTCAACTGGTAAAAGGCTCGAGGAGACAGGGAGAATTCATAATCCAAAACACCTTCCAAAATGGCCTCTTCTCCCCAAATAATCTGCGTTTGTTCCCCATAAATCTCACTGGAACGAGACGTATTTTTGTTAACAGCAACTGTGACAATCTCAGGGTGTTTCGTGACCAAGTCTTGCACCAAATTGTTTACATTAATCTGACGACTAGTGACCACAATGATCTGAACCTGACCGGACTTCCGAGCCCGTCGAACCATCATGGTTCTGACACCCAGTTCTTTTCGTTCATCAGCAATCGGAATCTGATAATAGGTCAATAAATCCGCTAGATCGTTGGCAATCGCTTGAATAACCGGATCTTGAACTAAACAATCTTTTAATTCAACTAAATAATGTGAATTTTGAGCATAGAGTCCTGCCTTCACCTGGCCCTTGAATTTCCTTGTTTGAAATTGCAATTTTGCACGATAGTAAAGAGGCTCCTGCATTCCGATTGTCGGCCGAATATCATACTGTTCAAATCCTTCAGGTGAGAACTTCTTCAAGGCCTGTTGCAACAAATCTGTCTTAAACTCCAGCTGCTTGTCATACTTCAAATGCATGATTTGACAGCCCCCACAGGTCTCATAGATATCACACATGGGCGTCACACGAAACTTAGACGCCTTATTCACAGATAGGAGTTTGGCTTCCGCAAAATTTTTCTTGACACTTGTAATTTGGCAGAAGATATCTTCTCCCTTTAAGGCACCTGGCACAAAGACAAGTGTTTTTTTATAAAAGCCAATCCCTTCTCCGTTAATTCCCATTCGTTTAATTTTCAAAGGAATTTTTTGTTTTACTTTAACGTTCATATCCCTATCTTAACACATTTTTCGGTATAATAAAAACATGAAAATTACAAAACTAGAAAAGAAAAAAAGACTCTACCTCCTAGAATTAGACAATGATCAAAAACTTTATATTACAGAAGACACCATCGTCAAATATTTCCTTTCCAAAGATAAAGAAATCAGTGAAGAAGAACTAAAAGAAATCCAAGAGTTTGCTCAATACTCCTATGGTAAAAACCTGGCCCTTTACCATCTTTCTTTTAAAGCTCGGACAACAAAAGAAGTCAGAGACTACCTGTCAAAGTATGAGATTGAAAGTGGCATTATTGATAAAGTGGTCCAACACCTAAAGGAAGACAAGTGGTTAGATGATCGTCAATATGCAAGAAACCTGATAGAAGCCAACCTTCTCAGTGGCGATAAGGGTCCTCTCTTATTAGAACAAAAAATTCAACAAAAAGGGATCCCAAAATCTATCCTTCAAGAAATTCTTGCAGACTATGATTTTTCAGAAGTGATCGACCGTACCGCAATAAAACTCCTAAAAAAATACCAAGGAAAATATCCGTTAAAAGCCATTGAAACGAAAATCATCCAAGCACTCATTTCAAAAGGTTTTGCTTACAATCAAGCAAAGATAGCATTCCAAAATCTCGAGCCCGAAACAGATGAAGAAACAACCAATGAGCTCATTCTAAAAGAGTTAGAAAAGCAATACCGTAAATACAGTAAAAAATATGAAGGCTATGACCTCAAACAACGCTTGACTCAGGCACTAGCCAGAAAAGGCTACGATTATAGTGATATAACGTCAGCCATTAGAGAATACTTAGATTCATAAACCAAATTGAAAATTAAATAGAAAAATAAGAAAAAATTTGAAAAAATATGTTACAATATAGAGGATATACTTAGATTGTAGAAAGTTGGTAAGTTATGAAACTACCTAAAGAAGGCGACTTTATTACAATTCAAAGTTATAAACATGATGGCAGTTTACACCGAACATGGCGTGACACCATGGTATTAAAGATAACCGAAAATGCAATTATTGGAGTAAATGATCATACACTTGTTACTGAAAGTGATGGTAGACGTTGGATCACGCGTGAACCAGCGATCGTTTATTTCCATAAAAAATATTGGTTTAACATCATCGCCATGATCCGTGACAATGGTGTGTCTTACTACTGTAACCTAGCAAGTCCTTTTTATATTGACCAAGAAGCCTTAAAATATATCGACTATGATCTCGATGTCAAGGTTTTTACGAATGGTGAAAAAAAATTGTTAGATGTTGAAGAATACGAGCAGCATAAAGAAAAAATGCACTATTCAGATGACATCGACTTTATTTTAAAGGAAAATGTTAAGGTTCTAGTAGATTGGATAAACCAAAACAAAGGTCCTTTTTCTGAGGAATATATCAAAATTTGGTATAACCGTTATGTTGAACTGCGAAATAAATAAAGTTGGAAAGAGCGCAAGCTCTTTTTTCTTGTAAAGAAATAAGAAAATCATCTACAAAAAAAGCCTAATGACAATCATTAGACTTTTTCAATACACTATCGGGAAGACAGGATTCGAACCTGCGACACCTTGGTCCCAAACCAAGTACTCTACCAAGCTGAGCTACTTCCCGATCTAAAGCTACCGCTTTATGCACCCTAGAGGAGTCGAACCTCTAACCGCCTGATTCGTAGTCAGGTACTCTATCCAGTTGAGCTAAGGGTGCTCGTTCCTATTCAATTATTACATAGCCTTGCGACCATGCACCCTAGAGGAGTCGAACCTCTAACCGCCTGATTCGTAGTCAGGTACTCTATCCAGTTGAGCTAAGGGTGCTCATTATTATATGCCGAGGACCGGAATCGAACCGGTACGATCGTTACCAATCGCAGGATTTTAAGTCCTGTGCGTCTGCCAGTTCCGCCACCCCGGCCTCCTCAAGCGAACGACGGGATTCGAACCCGCGACCCCCACCTTGGCAAGGTGGTGTTCTACCACTGAACTACGTTCGCATACGCCTCTTCTCTCTTAATGCCGGCTACATGACTTGAACACGCGACCCTCTGATTACAAATCAGATGCTCTACCAACTGAGCTAAGCCGGCTGATTTCTATTATGCGGGTTAAGGGACTTGAACCCCCACGCCGTTAAGCGCCAGATCCTAAATCTGGTGCGTCTGCCAATTCCGCCAAACCCGCAAATATGACCCGTACTGGGCTCGAACCAGTGACCCATTGATTAAAAGTCAATTGCTCTACCAACTGAGCTAACGAGTCTAAAATAACTTCCGTTATCTTAAACGGTCCCGACGGGAATCGAACCCGCGATCTTCGCCGTGACAGGGCGACGTGATAACCGCTACACTACGGGACCTATGGGAGTTAACGGGATCGAACCGCTGACCCTCTGCTTGTAAGGCAGATGCTCTCCCAGCTGAGCTAAACTCCCAAATGAGCCTAGTATCTACTAGGCTCAATCTCTTGCTAAGCGACTACCTTATCTCACAGGGGGCAACCCCCAACTACTTCCGGCGTTCTAGGGCTTAACTGCTG